>ENA-OWPA01000289-OWPA01000289.1-bioreactor-metagenome-genome-assembly--contig:-NODE-289-length-82070-cov-38.007086_pt1 | contig 82070 bp, 79 predicted proteins | sample MGYA00238139_ERZ651803 | MGnify/ENA primary metagenome ERZ651803 (study PRJEB26909, sample SAMN07631231) | bioreactor metagenome | isolation source: Switchgrass digestor | place: USA: Dartmouth... | reverse complement strand
ATGCTCACATTTATGAAATACAACAAATTTTCCAGTTACGTTACTTTAATCAGACACAAAATTCTTGACAACTCTCGCCAATGACTCCTCGGAACCCTTCTGGATTTCCCTTGAGCCGGCAAGGATCTTAATCATGCTCTCTTCAATAACATTGAGATTATGCGTGGTCTTTTTGGCCTTTTCCACTTCTGCAAAGGAGGTTTTGCTGGAGATATCAATATCGGATGCAACCCTTTGAATCTGATTCTGGATGCCCCTTACAAGGTCCTTGATCTTATCCGTATTTTCCGCCGACTCCGTGGCAAGCACCCTGATATCGCTGGCAACTACCGAAAAGCCTCTGCCGAATTCGCCTGCTCTGGCCGCTTCAATGGAACCGTTTACGGCAAGCATGTTTGTTTGAATGGTGACATTCACGATAGCGTCGACAATTTTATCAATTCGCCTGGTGGTTTCCTCCAGGTTCTTGATATTTCTGGCCGAAACGATGCTGGCTTCCGCCGATGACGATATGCCTGTAATCAGGCTGTCAACCGCTATCTTATTTGCTGCCAGGAGTTTCTGAAGCTCTTCTATCTTATCGGCCGAGAAGACTGCTCTCTGATTCATCTGACTTGCAGCCTCAACCAGTCTTTCAGCCAGTTGCGCCGCTTTATCGGTGAGCTCCGCCTGAGCCTGAGCGCCTGAGGAGATTTGCTGCATGGCTTTCATGATCTCATTTGCGGTCGAGCTCGCCTCTTCCACATTGGCAGACAGTTCTTCGGCAGCCGCTGCGAGGGACTCCGAGGACTTCTGCGCATCCGTGGATACCTTTAGGTCCTCAGCCATCTGGGCCAGATCCGAAGCACTTGCGTTTAGCTCAACGAAAGCCTTGTTCTGCATCTGGATTGATTTCTCAACTTCCTCCGCAGCGCTGCTTTGCTGTTCTGCAGCCGCTGAGATCTGTTCGGCAATTGACAGGAATTCGCTCGCTCCCTTTTTCGCATCCACTGCGTTCTGGTATACTTCAGCGGCACCTTCCTGCACCAGGGTAATTTCTTCATTGATCCGCACAAGGTCCTCGGTTGTTTTCATTGCTTTCTCCGCTTCTTCGTTGGTAGCCTTGCCGGCATTTTCGATATCTGCCACAACAATCTTCACATTATTTTGTATTTCGGTGACAAGTTCCCTGATGTTTCTGGCTGACTTTTCCGAGGTTTCGGCAAGGTTTCTGACCTCATCCGCCACAACGGCAAATCCCTTTCCATGCTCACCCGCTCTGGCCGCTTCAATAGCTGCATTCAGAGCAAGCAGATTGGTCTGGTCAGCGATCCTTACCACAGCCTGGACAATTTCTCCTATCTCGTTGGACTGCCTCTCCAGTTCTCCCACAAGTTTCACAGACTCCAGGTTGGACTCGGCAGATTCCTTTATGCCTTTAATCATGAGTTCAATATCTTTCGAAGTATTCTCAATGAGTTCTTTTACAAGGTTTATCCTTTCCAGGGACTCCTTGGCATTCTTTTCGGCCACAATGGAAGCCTTTTCAATTTGGTTGATGGCAGCCCTTGACTCTTCTGCCGCAGAAGACGCTTCGTTCGCACCCCGGGCGATCTGCGCCATTGTGGCACCCAGTTCTTCAGCGGCACTGCTGGCTTCCTCAATACCTGATGCAAGCTGTTCCGTTGCCGCCGCAATCCTTTCAGCCAATTGCTGCTGCTTTGCCAGCGTTCTGGCTTTCACCTTATCCTGGGCCTGCTTTCTGGCAAGTTCCCTTTTTCTCTCCATCTCGTCGGATATCGGCGATACCTGTGTTATCCCCTGTCCAATACCGCTGTTTGATGGTTTTGCAAGCTTCTTTTCCATTGATAATCGACCTCCTGATTTTTTAAGTTAGAAAATAAAAAATGCACAATAGATCGGAAGCATTTCATCTTGACCGATCCATCGTGCATGCTCATCCACTCAGGCCGTATTCAATTGAAGCATTTAACATAATGATGCCTACCCTATGAAGTCGCATTGCAGTAACCCAAGATGCAGATTATACTGTCGTCAATGGTGTGCCCCAAAGCTGTCAGGAAACAGATATAAGCCTTCTGCTTATGCCGTCTTGGTATTTGCCATCCAAGCTCATTTTTTAAACTTATTCAATTGCTGGATGACTGCTTCCGGCTTATACGGTTTAACGATAAAACCTTTTGCGCCATGCATTATCGCCTGCCGTACAAAAGCTTCCTGGCCCATAGCGGAGACCATAATTACGGTCGGCTTATGCTCCAGTTTGCTTATTTCCGCCATACATTGAATACCGTTCATTTCTGGCATCGTGATATCGAGCGTAACGAGATCCGGTTTTAATTCTTTAATTTTCTCCAAAGCCACCAATCCGTTCTCAGCTTCGCCTATAACCTCAAAACCGTTGCTCGTCAGCAGTTGTTTAAGCTGTGCCCGGATAAATGCCGCATCATCTACTATCAATACTTTTGTCATATTTACCTCCCAAGCCATACCATGGATGATCGCCAAATCATCAGGCAGCTCAAAACAACAAAAAGCCATAGCAAACTTTCTGCTATGGCTTTCTATTTGAATAAAAACTATTCAAATATAGCACATAAAACCTGGCAGCCCGACTATCATAGTGCTTTTGCACCTTAGACTCGTAGCTTTGCGTCCTTATCTTTCAATAAGTTTGCCTTTTTCATGGTTTATATTCTGTTTTTTTAGCAGGCATCATCTGCCCCGTTTACAGGCGCGATGATCTGTACTGCATCCCCCTGTCACAGCTGCTTTTTTCCTTCAGCCCTCATCATATGGCTGTGTCACGAGATATCCTTGAGCCTCCTTTTTTTGGCCATACGACAATTTAGACCTCTTGCCCGGAAATCTGGGAATCCAAATTCCGTGGCAGGCTTTGCTAACCGGATCATAGGCTGAATAACCTTGATTGTGTTTTCACAATTCTTTTATACGGAATCATATCATTTTTTCCATTGACAATCAACATATTATGGAATAATCTTCACCCCATCACTGCCATATGGTTATGGGCCCTTGAAAAAAGTTTATGGGTTTTCGGGTTCCCTCGGCAACCAGTCGCCCGGCGGCCGGGAACCCGAAAACTCATATGAGCCTGTTCGTAAAACTTTTCTTTACCTTGCCAATGGCATATGGCGGCAGCCTCGTTCATCGGCAGACGCAAGCACGTCTCATCAGAACTTAATCACCCGCGGCGCTTCTGTAAATGAGTAGAAGGTGGCTGTGGCATCCTCGAAGTACAGCACCTCCGTGTTGTCATCTTCCGGGGAATACATGGACTTAAGCTCAGGATAGTTGTCAAGCATGTGCTTTTTGGCCTCCACCCGGTCATCCCTGACGAGCTTTCCGGATACTCTGAGCCATTTTCCATCCATGCAGGCGCAGAGCTCCACCTTGGGATTAGCCTGGATTTGTTTGGACACATCCTTCACCTTGCCCGTCTGGATATAGAGCTTACCCTCGAAAATGTCCACTGTCCCGAATGGTCTGACCCGGGGCTGATCGCCGTCTACCGTTGCCAGATAGTACGTTCCGCACTTTTTCAGAAACTCGTAAACTTCCTGCATCTCTCTTCCTCCTGCTGATTTGCATCATGTTTTCCATTGTGCATCATTCCGCGACCTTATGTGTCCGGAATCGCGAGAAGCGGGTGATGGTCACCCGCTTCTATTATACAGCGTTCGTTCAAATCAATAAATGGTTGCAACGACACTTCATTGAGGATTCGCTGTTACGGAATTTCAGATTTAGTGGACAGCTTCACAGACTGACTTCCGGCTTTTCGGATTTTCCGCCCAGAGCCGATCAGCCACTTCCGCCCAGGCTTTGGCAGCCGGAGTCGTTTTGGCACAAAGCACATCCACATCTTCAGGGGCTTCCATATCCGTTGATTTCGCGCCGGATTCCTTCACCATCTCTTTGAGCATTTCGGGATTGTCCAGCAAAGGACAAGGACGCAGCATGTTGTCGTTAAATGGCTGTCTTCTGCGGTAGGCCATGAACAGAGGCGAGCGAAGGGCATCCAGAAGCGACACATCGTGAATGTTCACGTTGGAATAATGGATGAACGCACACGGCTCAACATCACCTGCCGCATTGATATGCAGATAGCGTTTCCCGCCGGCGATGCACCCGTCGGCATACTCGCCGTCGTTCCAGAAGTCCATCGCAAAAATAGGTTTTGTCGCACGGATTTCATTGATGCGCCTGTACATGTAGGCACGCTGCTCCGGAGTAGCTATCAGATCCAGGCGCGCATCCTTTCCGACAGGCATATAGGTGAAATTCCACGCGAACCTGCAGCCACGCGCAATCATATCATCCACGAACTCGTCGGACCCCACACTCTCGGTGTTGTAGCGATGATAGCAGGTGGAGTACCCAAACAAAAGCCTGTGGGCTTTCATGCGTTCCATGGCTTCAATGACCTTACGATAGGTTCCTTTCCCACGCCTCATATCGGTAGCTTCCTCGTCCCCCTCAATGGAGAACGCCAGCGCAAAATTGCCTACACGCAGCATGTCTTCGCACAGTTCGTCATCAACAAGGGTCCCATTGGTGAACGCAAAGAAGTAACAGTCCTGGTGCGCTTCACACAGCCGGATGATGTCCTTCTTGCGCACAAGCGGTTCACCGCCGGAGAATATGTAGAAGTAAATGCCCAGTTCCTTGCCTTGCCGGCAGATTGAGTCGAGTGTCTCGTAGGAAAGGTTGTGTTTGCTTCCGTACTGCGCAGCCCAGCATCCGGTACAGGAGAGGTTGCAGGCGCTTGTGGGATCCATCAGGATCGCCCATGGCACGTTGCAGTCATATTTCTGCTCAATTTCCCGACCACGCGCGTACCCTTGAAAGTTGGCGTTGATGATAAAGCATTCCACGAATTTTTTGATGAGCTTTTTGTCCACTTCCTGCACCAGGTTTTTTACAAACGTGTACCAAACATTGTTTTCATCCGATAGAACATCCCGTACCGCTTTGATCTGGGTTGCGTGGATATTTCCCCTGTCCAGCTTCTCCGCGAGTTCAATGATCTTCGGCATTTTTTCCAATGGATCGTCCACGATGTAATTCAGCAACATATTGGTTGCCGCTTTCTGAATCATGTTCATCGTTACCCCTCCATAATCAGATCGTTATATTTTATGCCGTTAAGCTCTGACGGAGCTTTTAACTTACCATTTGGTTAAGTTTTTTAACTAACCGTCCGGTTAAATAGGGTTAAATTTTTAATTGTTCCATACTATTTACTTTTCAGCAGAATATCACTTCCTGAAACCATTGAAGCAATGATGATTTTTGATACGCGCAGAAAAGATGCGCGAAGTTCCTTATCGCTCAACGCGCTTACTTCCTTATAATCATCATAGTACGCTGCAAAACTGACGATAGGGATAATGGAAAAGAAAAATCTGAACAGAACCATCTCTTCCGAATAAGCAAAATCCTGGTCCGCGTTGGATATGGCCTTGAAAATCGGGTTGTTTTCATTGTTAGCCACGAAATCCATCATTTGAAACAATGAATTCTGATGTTTTCCGTTTTTCAGCGACTCCAGCATCAGGATACGGATAATGCTCCGTTTTTCAAGGGCATAATCCACGACTCTTTCATAGAATTTACAGGTGTTTTGTATAAATTCCTGCTTCGCTTCTTCATTGACGAAATGCAGACGATCGGGCAAGATGTCCAGACAGCCTTTTTTGATCATTTGCACAATATTGGTATGGATAAAATCCATGGTAATGGATACGGCATTGTTGAGCAGGGAATGAACCATGAAGTCCAGGATGTCCTGCTTGCTTTTAAAATAATAATAGATCAGGGCTTTGTTGACATTTGCGACGCTGGCGATATCATTGACCCGCGTTGCGTCATAACCTTTCTGGGAAAACAGCTCAATAGCCGCATTAATAATTCTTTCCCTTGTTTCTACCCCTGAACCTGATTCCAAATCCTCCGCCCCCAAGTTAATTAACCAGTTAGTTAATTCCTCTAATACCGATCATAGCTTTGTTCGCCTCAAATGTCAAGAGGTCATCAATTCCCCGTATATCTGGCAAGGAACTGCTTTGTCCGCTCTTCCCTGGGATTGCCGAACACTTCCTCGGGAGAACCCTGTTCAACAATCACACCGCCGTCCATGAAGATCACGCGGTCCGCCACATCACGGGCAAAATCCATCTCATGGGTGACGATGATCATCGTCGTGTGGCGCTCCGCCAGATTCCGGATGACCTTCAGCACTTCCCCGGTAAGCTCGGGGTCCAGGGCCGAAGTAGGCTCATCAAAGCACAGAATATCCGGCTCCAGGGCCAAGGCGCGGGCAATAGCCACCCTTTGCTGCTGTCCGCCGGAGATCATGTGAGGGTAATAGTCCAGCTTATCCGATAATCCAACCTGGGCAAGCAGATTTCTGCCCTTCTCCCGGATCTCTTCCAAAATGGCTTTCTTCCTCTGCTTATAGTCCGGGCGCTCTTTGGCAAGAAGCTCCAGCGCCAGGGTCACGTTTTTCAGGACTGTGTACTGGGGGAACAGGTTGAAGTTCTGAAAGACCAGCCCGAAATGCAGGCGCTTTTTGCGCAATTCGCTTTCTCGCTGGGTTCCCGGATCCGTCGCGTCAAAAATGACCTCATCGTTCACAATGATTTTGCCCCTGTCAGGCCGCTCCAGGAAATTGAGGCAACGCAGCAGCGTGGTCTTCCCGCTTCCGGAAGAGCCTATAATCGCAAGCGTCTCACCTTTTTCCAGGGAAAAATCGATCTTTTTCAGAACCTGGAGAGTTCCGAAGTTTTTCTCAATGTCTCTGACTTCCAGGATTGGCAATGGAATTCCTCCCCTTATGTACGGAAATAGCTCAGTTTCTTTTCCAACCAGCCTATCAGCAGTGTCAGTGCCCCTACAAAGACAAGGAAATAAATACCCGTGGCAAAGAGAGGCCAAATCAGTCCTTTGCTGGTGTATTCTCCCGCTGTCATGATGATCTCCTGGTTTGCAATGATTCGGGCAAGGGCCGTATCCTTCACCAGCGTGATTACCTCATTGCCCACCGGAGGGATGATGCGTTTGACGACCTGAAGCAATATGACGTTGAAGAAGATCTGGCTCTTGGTCATACCCAGGACCTGGCCCGCTTCATACTGGCCTTTCGGTATGCTCTCAATGCCGCCGCGGTAAATTTCCGAAAAGTAACAGGCGTAGTTGATGATAAAGGCTGCGGTTGCGGCCACAAAACGTCCGGAAGTCCCGCTTGGCCACGAAAAAGCCATGTGCATGAGTCCCGGACCGAAATAGATGATGAGAAGCTGCAGCATGAGCGGCGTTCCCCGGATTATCCAGACGAAGGTTCGTACCAGCCACTTGATGGGGCGGAAACGGCTCATGGATCCGAAAGCGATCACAAGCCCCAAAGGCAGTGAAAATAAAAGGGTTAACGCAAAAAGCCTGCAATTGAGCAGAAAACTTTCAGACAACCGACCAATAATCACAGAAACATTATTCATATCCGTCTAACCTCAAATAACAAGTGATGGGACAGAGATGGAGCCCTCTGTCCCTGTTCCGTCGTCTATGTATTATGGCATAGGTTTAGTCAGCCAGTTCAAGGCCGTACTTATCGGCCAGTTTCGCCATGGTGCCGTCCGCTTTAAGCTCATCAAAAATCCTGTTCACTTCCGCGCAAATATCGGAACCCTTGCGGAAGGCTACCCCATAGTCCTCAACGGCCAGATAATCCACGATTTCAATATCCGCATAATCGGTCCCCTCCCCGGTCATGGTGTTGGCAAGGGTCATATCCAGCACAGCCGCATCGGCGGTTCCCGCTTTCAACTCCACCAGGCACTCTGTCTGCAGGCTCTTGGGTACATAGTTTGCCTGCTTCAGGTTATCATCATTCTGAATGACTTCCTCACCGGCGGAACCCTGTTCAGCCACAACGGTTTTCCCGATCAGGGATGCCGTCCCGTCATAGGACACGCCTTTTTTCATCAGGACCACCTGGGCATTCTTCACATAAGGCTTGGTGATTTCCATGGTTTCCTTACGCTCGGGAGTGATGGTCAAACCGTTCCAGACGCAGTCAATTGACTTGGCATTCAATTCGACTTCCTTGGTATTCCAGTCGATCTTAACGAATTCAGGTTTCACACCGAGCTTCTCACAGACCAGGATGGCCAGTTCGGTATCGAATCCTGTGAAATTGCCGTTTTCATCCGTGTAGTTCATGGGCGCATATTCTGTGTAGCCAATGATCAGTTTGCCGTTTGCCTTCACGTAGGCCAAATCGCTTTCAGCCTTTTTGCCGCAGGCCGCAAATGTAAGCATCAAGGATAATGCCAGAAGCAACGTCAATAACCTTTTCATGTTCTGTTCCTCCGTCTTCATTCACATTGTCTTTTTTCAATTTATTTTTCCATTATATCACTTTAGCGAGATAAAGAAAAGCCTCATTATGAGGCGTTGTTTTGTAGTAGCCCGATATGCAAAATGCTGCTGTAATCGGGTAAATATAGCGCAGGGCACCGTTCCCTAGAAACAGTCCCAGGAATGAATAGATTTCAGCAAATATGAGGGCAAGCCAGTAGCCTCTTTTCAGTTTGGACACAAGGGCTATAAGAGGGGATACGGCAAGGAAAATACCGACTCCTTGCAGGAGATAGGTTTTTGCGCAGTTCAATACCGTTTTAAGATCCAGCGAAGCGATGTGAAGCACTTATTCCACGGAAAGCGCAACGGCAAACAGGCCAACATACAGCACCACCGAATGGCATACATGGCTTTTCTCCTTTTCGTCTTTCAATATAGCACGGAAACCTTGCCAAAACCTTGCCGGTTTCTTGCTTGTTTCTTGTTTTATGAAAAAAGCCCCGCGGTCGTCGCAGGGCGAGATGGCTTTATTCGAAAGATCAGTTTGAAGGCCTTCCGGCGAACTGGAGTATGCTGTCCCATACATTCAAAAACAGTTCCTGATTGACATCAGGGTAATCAGGGATATTACCCAGTCTCCATAAGGAAATGCCCCCGATTCCGAACATGGCGGCCAGCTTCAGCTTGGCTTTTACACTTCTGGCATCCTCATACCAGATGATGTTTTCGGTACCGTCCTGGAGGTCCGTATAGCTGGCATAGGGGTTCTGGCTGAAGTCCGAGTATTGAATGCTGACGCCATCCATAAGCAGCCTTTTATGGAGCGTTTCATAAGAGACATTCAGAGGTGTCCGGTTAACAACCGCGCCGTCTTTCTTCTTCCATTGCACCGCATCGAAAGATATCTGGAGCATGATCTTGCCGGGGTCCTGAACGCCTGTGGCCTTGTCGGTGGCAGCCTTCAGGGCGTAATAGACCTCATCAATAGGCGTAAGCGGCGTCGTGGTGTAGCCTGCTGCCATCTCCTCATCAGTGAGCTGCCTGGCGTAATAATCGTGCGCCATCAGTATCACCTTGTCGGCAATCTCTCCGATGGTTTTAAAGTCATATCCGTCATAATAGGCCTGGCCTGGACGCCTTGCCGGCTGAACGGCAACATAGAGCAGCTTGCCGGTTTTATCCAGTTCCTGCCTCAGTTCTTTAAGGAATGCATTGAAGGCTTCCTTCGCGTCGGCACGGAGTCCTTCAATATCTATGACAACGCCGTCGAAGCTCAAAGGATAGCCATCTTTGGAGTCTGCATTGACCTGCTCAGCGATGTTTCGTATCACCGAAGACCTGATCCCGGGCCGGAGGATGTATTCTGTTAAGGGCACTTTTGCTCCCGTGGCGGGATCGGCGACCGTCTCATTCTTAACGGCAACCATGAGCTGAGTGGACAACCCAATTTCATTGGCTCTGTCCAACACTTCGGAGAAGCCCTGTGGAAACCCGTACTCGTTGTCATTTTGGCGTGATGTATTGAGGATGACCTTTCCGCTTGCGGGATCATATTCCAAGCGGCTCCAGCCGAAACTGACCGAGTCCAGCGAGGACAACAGGTTCACCTGACTATAGGAGCTGATGGCATAAAAGCCGTGCAATTCCCGAATGTCTGCATGAAGTTTGTCATACATCTTCATGAGCATATAAGCCGCCTCTTCCCGGGTTGCGGTTTTGTCAGGGCTGAAGGTTTGCCCGCCTGTGCCGGACATGATGCCGAAATCCTTGGCAATCGTCATGTAGCCTTTATTGGTGCTCACATCGCTGAAACTGTTCAGGTAGGAAAGCTGCCTGGCAAGCGCGTCATATCCCAACGCTCTGACAATCATGACGGCCATTTCCTCGCGGGTGATGGGGTCATCCACCCTGAAGAAATCGGAATCCTTGAGTATAACCCCATGCTGAAGGGCTGTTTCTATGGGGCCATAGTAGAAACGATTCGGATCGGTGTTATCCTTGAAGCTCCCCTGGACCGGTCTTACCTGCTCCCATCCTGTAAGTTTGATGAGAAACGTGATAAACTCACCGCGGGTAACGGTCTGACCCATGCCGAAGCGGTTATTGCCCACACCGCCGGTAATATTCAATTCCTTCATCCTGCAAATAGCCTCATATGCAAAATGGTTCTCAGGCACATCTGCAAATGGCCTGCTCTCAGCCGAGGCCATAACCGGAAGCAGGAAGGACAGAATGAGCAGCATACAAAGCACTTTCCCTGTTCGTTTCATATCAATCTCCTCAGACAATTTGTATATTACTTGACGGACGAGCCAAAGGATCCGCCACACCATTTTATCGTATTAAGCGCAAAAAAGGTATCCCCATCTTTCCTCGCCCCGGCCGCCATAACTCCATTCTCGTTACAGGGCTTTGGGAAGCGTTATGGTCAATGTTTTTCCTCCTTGCGGAGGACATTCAGCGCAAATCGAACCACCATGCGCGCTGACAAGCTCCCGAACGATGGACAGGCCAAGGCCGTTTCCGGCGCTCCTGCGGGACTCATCCCCCTGGTACAGGCGTTCAAAAATATGGGGTAAATCCTTTTCATGAATTCCTTTACCATTGTCCGCAACGGTGATACGCACTTTCTTTCCATCATCCGACGTGCGAATGGATACCTCATTTCCTCCGCTATGCACAATCACATTCTGGAGCAGGTTGTTGAGGATGCGCGTGTAGGCGTTACGATCCAAACGGACGCTGCATTCCGCTTCGGGTATATCGATTTTATAGTCAAAGTGTTTATCTTCCAATATGGGTATCCAATCCGTCAGAACATGGCGGGTTACTTCATTCAGATCGCAGACTTCAAACTGAAAGACCTGTTCCTTCGCATCCAGTTTGACCCAATCGAACAGGGACTCCACAAAATTCTTCAGGTGATGGGTCTTATCCAGGGCCACATCAATGTATTCATCCTTTTCCTCAGCTGTCACCATCTTGTTCTGGATGGCTTCCAGGTATCCGACCAATGAGGTTAAAGGTGTTTTGACATCATGGGAAAGGCTCGTCATGAGGCGTTTGTATGCTTGTTCGGCTTGCTTCTGCCTGATAAGCTGCGCCTGATAATAGGTTGTGATCTCATTGATTGCATTGCAGATGGATTTTGTCAGATCGTTTTCACCTGCGAGAATGCGGCGGTTAAGGTTTCCATTTTTAGTATCCGCCAACGCTTCTTCAATAACAGCAAGCTGTCCGCTGACTCGGTTAAGCCTTGCCGCAAGGCATATCACGCAGATGCACAAAAGGACGGTAGAAAATAACAGTATCCCATTCATGCGCTACGCCTACCTATTAAAGCGGTAACCGACGCCATAAACGGTCAGGATATAAAAGGGATGTTCCGGATCCGGCTCAATTTTCTTTCTCAGCTTGCTGATAAATGACATGATATTATTGTCGTCAAAGGCGTATTCCCCAGACCTGCGTATAGATTTGCTTCTTCGAAAACACACGCCCCTTATTGGAAGCTTATTGGAAGCCAGAAACATCAGCAAATCAAATTCCTTGCCGGTAAGTTCAACCGGTTCGCCGTTAATGCAGACTGTGCGCGTTTCTTTATTGATCACCATATTTTTGAAGTGAGGAACATCGGAAACGATTGGCTGATTGTATCTTGTGTATCGCCTTATCAGGGATTCCATTCGCGCCGTCAGTTCGTTGATGCTAAAGGGTTTTGTCAGGTAATCGTCAGCGCCAAGCCGCAGACCCGTTACCTTATCAATTTCATCGCCTTTTGCCGTCAGCATCAGCACGGGAACCATGCTTTTCCGGCGTATTTCAGGCGCTTTGGCCTTTATAAAAACCACCATACAGCACATAGGCCGAACAGGCAGGATCATCTGCCAGGGCTTTCTGTTATCATCTGCATTCGTCACTTGTAAAGCTGATTTCCATCAGGTCATAAACCTTGTAAAAATCCTGCATCCTCAATTTTTCCGGTATAGCAGTTCACAACGCGATGATTCGCCTGAAGCATTACGGCCCAGAGCGCTTTCACAAGTTATTTAACCCTACCCGCGCGGAAAATGCAATAATCACGCCGCAGGCAGGCATAAAAAGCCCCTGGAAGAACCCCATGCATATACCCTCTGGCTTTGAATATATGCAGACAAGGCAGGGAACGGGTGAACCGCCCTGCCTTGTTCAGTATAACGCTCAAATTAGATTCTGAGTTGGTCAATCGCTTCCTGCCACAGGAACCGTCCCCATGGCTTATCCTGTCGTCAGCGACTGGTATTGCCTTCTCCGATTCTATCCTCCAGTATTTTTGCCACTGGTTCCAGCCAATCACCGTCAAACAGCTCGATCATTCCCTTATCACAGGCAGCAGATATCTTGGGATTGATGGGGATCTTGGCAAGCACCTTCAGCTTATGCTCTGCGGCAATTTCGTCAATATGGCTGTCTCCGAAGATCTTGTGCTCTTTACCGCAATCAGGGCACTTAAAATAGGACATGTTCTCCACCAGGCCGATAATGGGGATATTCATCATTTCCGCCATCTTAACCGCCTTTGATACGATCATGGATACCAGTTCCTGAGGCGAGGTCACAACAATAATCCCATCGACGGCGATGGACTGGAATACCGTAAGCGGAACATCACCGGTACCGGGCGGCATATCAATGAACAGGAAGTCCACATCGGTCCAAATGACGTCCGTCCAGAACTGCTTCACCACGCTGCCGATCATGGGCCCTCTCCAGACAACAGGATCGGTGTCTTTCTCCAAAAGCAGATTGATGGACATGATATCAATACCGGTCTTGGATCTGACAGGGAAAATACCAAATTCATTGCCTGTCGCTTTTCCCCTGATACCAAAAGCCTTTGGGATGGACGGGCCGGTAATATCCGCGTCGAGAATAGCGGTATGGTAACCCATTCTTTTCATGGTCACAGCAAGCATGGCGGTTACAAGCGACTTGCCCACGCCACCCTTGCCGCTGACAATACCGATGACTTTTTTTATATTGCTCATCGTATGGGGTTTCTCGATGAAATCAGCATTCTTTCTTTTTGCACAGTTTTCCTGGCAACTGCTACAGCTTTGATCGCATGTTCTGCTCAAGGTCATATCTCCTTTATACCGGATTGTTACCGAATGGCGCAGGGTCTCCGGATTCTGTCTGAAAGCCTTTATTTGTCTGACTCCCATTTCCCTTTCAATAGCCCTCGGCACATTTCAATAACACGTTATACTATACCCCGTCTGTATTATATGTCAATGACTAGGATTAATCGCTCACCCATGATACACAAGTATTTCCATTAATTATATGAATCTGCACACTTCAACATCGCTGGTTTCCGCCTGGCCGCAGAACAACCATTTTCCTGGAAGAATTATTGGACGAGTCCTTCCAGGTATTCAACGATTTCCCTTGCCTTTGGTGGACAGCCCCTGATACATTTGTCAAATCCTACGGTGCATGCGCCGACGCCTATTCCATCAAACTTCTTGTTTTTAAAGTTCTGCCCAATGTATAGTTTTTCTTTCAGCTTTTTCAGCAGTCCTTTTTCATCCAGCCTTTCCAGGGCATAAATCAGGCTTCCGTAACAGGCCGAGCAGGCGCTGTCCTCGATAATATGCTCCGATAGCTGCCGGACCCTTCTTGAAGGTGTCAGTTTTCTGGAGCCATTATCCTTATTCAATTCAACAATATCCGCATGCGCCAGATCAGCGCTGCCCACGCCCATCCGCTCTGCCATGCCGATGTAGGGCACTTCTTCAATGCCAAAGCCCATCAATTGTGCCGCATAAGCGTCTATCAGCACAGGATCCTTTCCCGCGATGATCCGGTTCATCTGGACCGGATTGCCGCCTTCCTCAAAGTTGAGATCGCCGTTCATGCCGTCAACGATGACGAGGTCCTGTCTGACAAGTTTGTTCAGGCAGGCGATAGGCTTGTGCAGGCCCATGGTGTGAAACCTCCTCTTTTCGGAATCGGGTATGCAGCCTTTCATATTCTTCAGGGCACAGGTGATGTTGGTCTGGCAGTGGCCCTTGAGGACCGGAATGTTGATCAGGTAATCAACCTTCAAGACTTGCTCGCATACGTTTATCCTCATGCCATCTATGGCATGTTCCCTGTACCTGTCCTTCTGGAGATCGATGAGGGGAACATGGTACTTCTCTGACAAATCCTCATAGCCGCACACTTTGAAGGCCTCCGATGTCCTGCCACCCACCCAGGAGCCTTCCATGATGACGATGTTGCGACGGTCTTTTGACTGCAGATATTCAATGAGTCCGGCCACGATTTCAGGTGAGGTCGTGGCGCCCGAACTTGCAGGCTTTGAAACGACGAGATTAGGTTTTATACCAATAAGCGCGCCTTTTTCGATCTCTTCTTCCGGCTTTATGGCTTCAAGCAGATCTTTGATCATTTGCTTTGGATTATCGCCATAGATGATGCGTATGCCGTTCCTGGAAATCATAAACTCAGCCCCCTCATATCGCGGCAGGGAAGGCCTGTTCCTGATTTATGTCGTGACCCCCCCCAGCGCCGCGTCTTTCATCCCGGTCCATTTCATTATGACAGGTTCCAAAGCATTTTTCCAGCAAGAAAGTTCTCATGTCAATCTGCCATATCGTGTTTACGCATTCGCCAGATGGCGCCTGCATTGATAACACCGATATACAATATGTTCATAGCCAGAACACAAGGTTTTCTCCGGTGGAAAGGCCTGTCTGGCTGAGCACCCCATGCCCATGGTCAGCAGTGAATTGGGAAAAAACAGCCCCAGGCGGGCCACATACATACCCAAGCCGATAAAAATAGCGCACACCCCTATACCGACAGGGACAGCAAAACTTCTGATTCGTAAAGACAATGAATGCGATAAGACTCACCTCAGTCAAGACGATGCTGCCGAATCTCAATAAGATAGTGTTTAAACTCGCTTATGTGAAATAAATAAATAAAACCTGGCTTTAAGCCATGTATTCGTGCTAAGATTAAGGAAAACTTAATCAAATCAGCGAGTTAACTTGAGGTGCTTTATGATAAATAGATATCTTGTAGAAAACCTTTTTGGTATTAGTGGGCTAAATATTGCCTGGTATGGCGTTATTATAGGGTTCGGTATTTTATTAGGCATTTTGATTGCATGTCGTGAAGCAAAACGGCAGAACCTGAAGAGCGATATTATCTTTGATTTTTTTATTTTGGCACTCCCTCTCGCAATCATCTGCGCAAGACTATACTATGTCATATTTGAGTGGGAACAGTACAGGGGAAACTTTATGAAGATGGTTGCTATATGGGAAGGCGGACTTGCTATATATGGTGGTGTTATAGGTGGATTCCTTGCTGCAGTTATATTCTGCAAACTCAGTAAATTTCCGCTTTGGCGGCTTATTGATATGGTTGTACCCAGCTTAATTCTGGGGCAGGCAATCGGACGTTGGGGAAATTTTGTAAATCAGGAGGCATTCGGGAATCTGGTTACAAACCCGAATCTCCAGTTCTTCCCCTACGCTGTTTTCATCGAGCGGTTGGGAGAATGGCATCAGGCTACATTTTTCTACGAAAGCATGTGGAATCTATGCGTGTTTGCTTTTTTGGTATATTTTCGCATAAGAAAAGGATTTAACGGTCAGCTTTTAGCCGTTTACTTCATCGGATATGGATCAGGCCGATTTTGGATTGAAGGGCTGCGTACCGATAGCCTTTATTTATTCCCGGGTCTCAGAATTTCACAAGCAGTGTCGTTAGTACTGGTTGTTGTCGGAATCGCTATGATTGTATTCCGAAAAAAACTATTTAAAGAACCGCCCGAGTATAATGGCAAATATATAATAAAGCAATCGTAAATTAACGTTGGCTGAAGGCTTGTAAGCAAGTAGGGCTTTTTTACACAATGCGATAAAGTCTTCGCATTCTTGGCCAAAAATCTATTCATATGATAGCGTCGTGCCAAATATCCGCTTCGGCCGTTTATGGTTTCATTTGATTCGCGGGGTTCCCGGCCCGACGGTTGTGCTGGACTTTGACATTTGCCGCTATATAATATTGCTGAGGGTTATGACAGAATCTATGGATCTACGAAGGATGATAGATCTATGAATAAACGGCACAAAGCGCTTCGTGTAACAGGCCAGCCTTTCTCCTGCCGGCGCGACAGCTTAACCATACGCGGCTATGTTTTCCGCAGGGAATCAGGCCGTTTGCCTGCCGTCATCATCTGCCACGGGTTTATGGCCAACCAGCGCACAGTCAGGCATTATGCGGAGTTCCTTGCCCGTCTTGGCTGGGCGGCCTTCACCTTCGATTTCTGCGGCGGCGGATTAAAGTCCAGAAGCGATGGCGAGACATCCGAAATGTCGGTTCTGACCGAAGTGGAAGATCTGAAGGCCGTCATAAACCATGTGAAGCTGAGGGCTGATGTGGACCACAGCCATATTGCCCTGATGGGCTGCAGCCAGGGCGGCCTTGTCTGCGCCCTGACGGCAGCCAGGCTGAATAATGAAATTGAACGCCTGATCTTGCTCTATCCGGCCTTCTGCATCCCAGACGACGCCCGTCGCGGCAGGATGCTGTTTGCCAGGTTTGACCCGGAAAACATTCCTCCGGTGATCAGCCGCTTTCCTATGAAATTGGGCGCCGTGTATGCCAAAGCCGTTATCAATATGAATATCTATGACGAGATCCGCGGATACGAGGGGCCGGTTCTTCTGATACACGGGACGAACGACAAAATTGTGGACGTCTCCTACTCCAGGCAGGCCCGGAAAGTTTACAAACAGTGCGAATACCTGGAGATCGAAGGCGCCGAGCACATGTTCAAAGGAAAGCATGACCGCATCGCCTTGGAGGCTCTGGATAAATTCATGAAAAAAGAGGTGTAAACGCTTTACACCTCAATAGCCATGCCATCATAGGCAAATTGGATGTTCGTATACCGCTTCTCCAGTTCCAAGTAGTCCGAATAGGATTTGCCCCCAGTCCTCCTCAATATGCGTCACAATCGTATTTTTAACGCCCTTCGACGCGATGATTTCCAATACGTCGTCCATGCTGTAAAGATCCTTGTGCAGGGGATGGTCATCGGTGATCACCCTGTCATTCTTGTGGGAATTACCGATATAGGTATTGCCGATGATCAGCATGTCCGCGTTTTTTAGGATATCGTCATCAGGAAAAGGCTTGCAGTCACACGGCGCATAAACGAGCTTATTGCCGTTTGACTCGAAGACAAACACCGTAACGGCCTTACCCTTCGTCACAGGGACAAACGTGATCCGAATCCCCCCTATCTCAATGCAGGATTCAACAACGGTGCGTGTTATCAAACCCATGTATTCGTAATAATCCAGCAAGGGACCGTATTTGCTGCAGATCTGGCCGATGTCTGACATCACATCCGGACGTGCCAGCACCCTGACAGGGTTTTGCGGTTTAATGCCTTCGTAATGGTCAAACCATTCCAGCCGAAGCTGCTCCATGATCCGCATGCCCAGCGTATGATCCGGATCCCAGTGGCTGTATGCAATATAGTCTACTTTCCTGATATCCGCGTTGTTGAGGGCAACCGCTATGTCTTCCGGCGTATCCACCAGCAGCGAAATATCTTCATCCAAAATTGGCCTGGAAGCAGGAGTATACTGGATGTGACCAAAAAACTGGAGCAAAACTGTGTACAAGATTACCATCCTCCGATATCCAGCAATTACCGTTCATTATAAACGGTATCAAGCCAATACCGCAAGTGATCTGATGCGGACCTTCGCTCCTCTTCAGAAACAAGCCGCATAATTCCAATTATACGCCAACTCAATACCGCCTGACGGTTATCACAGGATTATTGGGGGTTCAGAGGGATTATGCTAAAATATTGCTGAAAGTCAGGTGGTTATCATGAATGATCTATATGTCAAAAGCATTCGGTTGAACAGTTGACGCTGTTATGCATGATTGATAAGCTGGTGAAACAGGGATCACAATTTATTATTGCATCTCATTCGCCCATCCTGATTTCATATTACTATGGTCAAATATTGGATTTGAATCGAAATCTTAATGAGGTAAAATATGAGAATACCGATATCTACAAGACTTATATGATGTTACTGAAGGATGCTGAAAGGATGCAGAAGTATTTATGTGAAGATGAATAAACCGGTCAGTAAAACCAAAGAATCATTTGGTAAAGTTATGATGCATATGATAACAGGATTGTAGGGCTTCTGTTGGCAGGTTATAATACATAATCGGGACGAGGGTGATAAATGCAAATGAATCTATTGGTGACTTTGGATTCCAAATACATAAAGCCGTTGAAAGTTATGCTGGTTTCCTTGTTCATCAACAATCCTGGCGAAGATTTTGATATCTATCTGATGCACTCCAGCATCACGGATGATGAGATAGACGACTTAAACCACTACATCGAAAGTTATGGGCATAAGCTGTTTGTGATAAAAATAGACAACAGCTATTTTCAAAATGCTCCCGTTGTTTTGCATTATCCAAAAGAAATGTATTACAGGCTGCTGGCTTTCAAGTTCTTACCCGAAGAGCTGGATCGCATCCTGTACCTGGATCCGGATATCCTGGTCATCAACCCCATCCGCGGGCTATACGAAACCGATATTGAAGGATACCTTTACGCCGCAGCCTATCACAATGTCATAGCGGTTAAGGAGATCAACCGCATCCGCCTGTATCCGTACAAAATCAATGCATACTACAATTCCGGTGTCCTGTTGATGAACCTGGCTCTGCAGAGAAAGGTTGTGGACGAAGAGGCTATCTACGCCTTTATTGAAAAAAACCGTGCAAAGCTCATCCTGCCGGACCAGGATATCATCAATACGCTTTTTGCCAGGCAAATCAAATGCCTGGACGAGAAGCTCTACAACTATGACCCCAGATTCCACAACTACTATAAAATCACCACAAACAATACCTGTGATATGGACTTTGTCATGGAAAACACCGTCATTTTGCATTTCTGCGGCAAGAGAAAGCCCTGGTCCAAGGGGTACAGCGGAAAATTCCATGCTTTGTACAAGCATTACGAAAAGAAGGCTGTACCCCTGGATAAAAAAGCGTAGGCTTTCAGGCCGTCTCCAGATCAAATGGGTTGTTGGCGATGTCCTCAGCAGTTGCCTGATACAGTTCGTCGAGAAACTGGACCTGGAAGCTTCCGGGACTGGTTGCCTTCTTTTCCGCACGGGCTCCCGCCAAATTATAAACGGCGGTACCCGTAAGCGCTGCGATAAAAGGGGAAGCAACCGTTGCATAGACGGCGATGACGCCCCCAAGCGAACAGCCCGCTCCGGTGATCTTCCCCATCAGGTGTGAGCCGCCGTAGGAGTAAGCCACCACATTGCCGTCCGTTACCAAATCCGTTTCACCCGATACGGCGACGGCCCCGCCGGTCCATCTTGCCAGGGCGATTGCAGCAGCTCGTGCCGCATTCACTGAATCCGTCGAATCCACACCGCGGACGCGGGATGTTTCCGTACCACCTTCCAGTTCCCAAAGGCCTGCCAATGCCAGGATTTCTGAAGCGTTTGCCCTGATGACTGAAGGTTTGTATGCCTTAAACTGCTTCAAAATCCTAGTCCTAAGGGATCCGATGCCTACCGCCACCGGATCGAGCACCCAGGGCTTTTTAGCCTCATGCAAGACTTTTGCGGTATGGGGCAATGCCTCCTCATGGATCGGCAGAAGGGTGCCCACGTTTATGTAGGTGGCGTCTCCGGCTTTTGCCAGAAATTCGCCCTCTTCGGGCAGATAGACCATGGCGGCGGAACCCCCGACGGCAAGCTGTGCGTTGGCGACCAAATTAATGGTTACCATGTTGGTGATCGAACCTGCCATCGGGTTTGTCCTCCTGACAGTTTCCACGGCCTGAATGATTTGATTCTGTATCTCCTTTTTGGTCATCATGCATCAACTCCTTTCGGATATATTGCCGCATCAATGCCAATGTCGCGCTTTCTGGATCATTTATGCAAAGCATTTTCTCCTCCTTTATCCCGCTTCAGGCAAAAAAAACGCCTTCCCCTGGTGGAGAAAGCGCCTGTTTATCATGAAGTATTATCCTGATAAAAAATTGCTTCCCTACACCAGTGTTAACTGACAGGTTCAAAGGGTTAGGTTTTACCTTCTCAACTCTTTCGAGTTCCCCCGCAATTTTTCTTATACAATACTATCTATGACCTATAATGTCAAGTTCCGTAAAGCGCGGCTTTCCATTCCGTTTCATTAAAACCTACCAGCACAAAATCGTCACCAATAAGAATTGGCCGCTTCACAAGCATACCGTCTGAAGCCAGCAGGCTGTACTGTTCTTCCTCGCTCATTTCAGAAAGTCTGTCCTTAAGCTTCAGTTCCTTATATTGGACGCCGCTGGTTTTGAAAAACTTCTTGAGCGGTAACCCGCTCTTTTTATGCCATTCCTTTAATTCCTCGACGGTCGGGTTGTCCTCTTTTATATGTCTTTCCTCAAAGGCTATGCCGTTTGCCTCCAGCCACTTTTTGGCTTTCTGACAGGTGGTGCATTTAGGGTAACATCCAAATACCATCGTTTATGACACTCCCCTTCTTCTCATATTCTTTTACGGATATACTCCCGTGTTTATGTTTTCATGAAACTGCCGCTGAAGTTTTCTCCATTTCAGGAAACTGATAGCATGGTATACTGAAAGCAAGCAGCTTTGATAATACAATTTCAGACTGGCAGGTCACGGAGTATTACCGATATATAAATGTAATCAATATAATATCAAAAAAATGAACTTGCAATGTCTTCATTCAATAAACGATATATTTTCAATTGCATCATATACATCATGTTTTTCCTTGCACAATTTGGTCTTCCTGTTCAATCCTCAATTTTCAAACTTTCAGCCGTCCCTTTTTGTTATATATAGTCGAAATTTGTCGAAAATAATCGAAATATGTAGAAGCAAAAAACCATTCTATTGTATGATAAAACCATGTTCAAATCATAACTTACGCTATGAAAGGGGCAATTTTATGAAAGTCAGTTTGAAAACAAAGTACGTAGCTGGTGTTATGGCAATGCTGTTTTTTACCGGTGTTTTCATTGGCCTTTTTTGCATTATTGGCTCAAACAGGGCCATAAAAAGCAAACTGATTGAGCAACAGGAACTTTTGATTGAGAGCTTTACCATCACTGTACAGGATTATATAGAATTCTACAAAAATGTGATCACCTTTACTGGCAATTCCGAACAAGTTAGAGATACGAGCGAATTTGGGCTTATTAAAGAAAGAATACAGGGGGCTGTCTGACACACAGGGATTGGCACAGAGGAAATATTTCAAACAGATATTGAATCAGTACAGCGACTTCGCATATCTTGAAACCTTTACTCCCGATCGCGCCCAAAACGTTGTGCTGGAACCGTACGAGGTGCAGCTGAAGATATCTGAAGATGCTTTTACCCAGGGTTTTTCGACCAGAGACTGGTATCAGGGCGCTGTAAACACTAAGGCTACTTTCGTCAGCGAGGCTTACGTCAGTGCTTCGATAGGAAAACCGGTCATTGCGATTTCCACTCCTATTTTTGGTGACTTCAACAATATTGCAGGTATTTATATAGGTGCCCTGACCCTCGATAAACTTAGCGAAATGACAAAAGAACTGAAATTTGGAGAGACAGGCGTGACCTATATCGTTGACAAAAACGGCAATCTTGTGGCTCACCCGAATGATGAGTATTTTCTTGAGACTTCCCTTAAAAATATAAGCGACAATGAAATCGTGGCAAGCGCACTTAACGGCATTGACGGAGAAAAAGTAAAATTGTATTATGACAACCTTACAAATACCGCAGTCTATGCATCATACAAGCAAATTCCCGGAACCAGCTGGTATATTGTATGCCAGCAGGCTGAAAGCGAAGTGCTGGCTTCCGTAAACAGGCTTACAGTCAATATCGTCATATTTATGGCCATTATCCTGCTGATTGGCGCCTGCATAACTTATTTTGTCATACGGTTATTAGTGTTAAGGATTAAATACGTTTCCGACATTTCAAAAAGGATCTCTGAAAATGATCTGATTTTAACAGCAGATGAACAAAAAGCCCTGCAAAAATACTCCAAAGGGAAAGACGAAATTGCCGTTCTCTACGGCAGTATTGACAAAATGATTAAGAACCTGAACGATATGATTTCAAGTATATCGGATTCTGCAAGGCGGTTGGCCGGCACATCAACGGATTGGATCACAAATTCCCAGCAGTCCGCCCACGCATCAGAAGAGATTGCCAAGACCATAGCACAAATAGCCGAAAGCACATCAGCACAGGCGAAAGACACTGAAAGCGGCGTAACAAGAATTAATGAACTGGCTCAAAATATTGATTTGTGCTGAATTCATCTGCCATTTTGCATTCTGAAGCAGAGAAAGCGGAAGAGCTTAAGGATAAAGGTTCTGAAATTGTTAAGGCTCTTACACACAACACAAAACAAAGCATCGAGGCAATAGAGGCAATACACAAAGCCATCCTCGACTACAGCGGCAATGTATCAAGAATAGGTGTCGTTACAGAAACCATTTCATCGATTGCCGAACAAACCAATCTTTTGGCGCTGAATGCCACCATTGAAGCCGCCAGGGCCGGAGAAGCAGGAAAAGGCTTTGCAGTGGTTGCAAATGAAACAGGAAAACTCGCAGAACAGTCCTCTAAATTTACCAAGGAAATAACCGAATTGATTAATAACCTCCAGGAACAGTCGGAAAAAACAGTAAGGATAATGGAAACGGTTAATGAAATGATCGTTTCGCAGGCACAATCAGTGGATCAGACTGAAAAAATCTTTGAAGCCCTGGCCCAAGCTATACAAAGCATCAATGACAGCGCGGAAAAACTGGATCATGCAGGCGAAAAGATGATCTGCAAGAAAGATGAAATTATTGGCGTAATGGAGAACCTTTCGGCAATTGCCGAAGAAAATGCCGCAGCGACAGAAGAAGTTTCGGCTACCACGGAGGAGCAGACCGCGTGCATGGAGGAATTGGCTTCCTCGGCCGAACAACTGTCGCAGCTTGCACATGGGCTTATGGAGCTGATTGATAAGTTTAAGCATGAATAAATAAGTTTTGAAAATTAATAAGCGGGCTTTCTAATAAAGCTTCGAATAGAAACCTCTGCCGCTGAACCCCAAAGGTTTAGCGGCAGTTTTTTGCCTGTGATCATGCCATCAGGTAAATGATCTGATCCGACAGGCTGATGTGGTCCGTATCCCATTTCCTTTCCGGGCAGTTCACGGTTTCATAGGGCAGCCTCAAAGCATCGACAAACTGATAAAACCTTTTATCCAGCCACGGAGGCGTCCAGGCGCCGGATCGGCAGATATGGATGGCCGATACTTCAGCGCAATGGCCATCCAACTCACTGAATCTGCGGTACCTGATGTTATACATGCTGTTCATCGGCTTAAAATGCTCCGGTTTTTCGGTTGTATACGGACTGTAGAAAATATGCGCTTCCTGGATACGCTTATCCTTCAGGAGTTTGCCGAGCCAGTTGGAACAATTGATTTCAAAGTTAAGCGATGAGAGTCCGCCGTAGCCGAGGTCGGCATGGGCATCAAACAGGTACACCGACTTGCAGTTGTTTTCCACCGCTATTTGATAGGAAAGAACATGGGAATCTGAAACGATAGTCTTGATATTGTCTGTAAAAACAAAGTGCTCCTTAACTTTGGGCCAGAATCCACCCACTTCTTCGGAAAGCTGAAATGCTTTCCGGATATCTTCTCCCCTGGCTTTTGCCTGGATATATCGCTTATACCAGAGATCAACCAGGCTTCTGTTGCTCTCTATGTAAGAACCCCAATAATGTCGCGTATAGATGAAATAGTCCCAATCCACCGATAACAGGCACTTATCCATATCTTAACCTCCTTCATACCGGAACGACCGTTTAAATATGTGTGCTCTGATATCTCCTAAAACCCCTGCCGTCAAACGGCTGCCAACATGATGTTTAAGGAAGATCAGGACCGCAATTTTTAACTTGTGGCGGTTTATATCTTAAGTCTCCCTACACACCTTTGCCCAATCCTGCCAATCAAAACCCCATGGATTATTATACCACCATTATGTTACAGGGGTATTTCAAACAGGACAAAGCCTTCATGCAACCCGCACGGGACGTGGCAGCGCGAATGATAAGCTGAAAGGTTACATACAGGCAAAAAAACCGCCAATCGGGAAGATACGCTTCCCGATTGGCGGTTAAAATCATGGCAATATCTATGTGTAATGGTCTTAGGCATGGAGTCAACTACTCCACAACTTTCTTCCTCATCTTTTCGATAAGCGCCATGACGCCGGCTTCCACCTTCTTGAGGTCTTCTTCCCTGGGCGCCCCTTCAAACTCTACGGACTCAATGAAATCCCAGTTCATCTTGTTTCTCTCCATGATTTCGGCCAGTTCCTTCTCCGCACCGCCGGACCATCCGTAGGAACCGAACCTGAAGGCCGTCTTCCCGGTGATCTTCTTTCTGCCAACCTCGTTCAAGGCTGTCGCCACCGGTGGGAAAAGCTTATATTCATAAGTAGGCGCTGCAACGATGATGCCCGCGGAGCGCAATACCGTTGCAACCATTTCGCTCTCGCTTTCCAGCGGCATCTTCAGCTTGCTGTAATTGACACTTTCCCGCTTCAGGATGCTTTCTGCATGTGCAACCGCCTTTTCCGTCATCCCATACATGGAACCCCACAAAATGGCGACTTCATTCTTTCCGGCCCCTTCGGCATACTGGGCAAATCGGGAATAATCGTCCATGATCTTCCGGGGATTCTTTCTGTAAACCGGACCATGACCAGGGGCTATTGTTTTGATTTCCAGTGTTTTGGCTTTTTCGATGGCTTTTTTCACACTGGGCGTGAATGTTGCCATGACATTGGAATAATACCTGATTCCCTCAGTTTCAAAGAATGCAATCTCATCAGGGGTCAGTTCGTCATCAAAACAATGATCCCCCATCATGCCAAATGCCCCGAACATATCGCATGAGAAGAGGGTCTTTGTACCTTTTTCATAGGTATACATGGTGTCGGGCCAATGAACGTTGGGTACAGGATGGAAGCTCAAGACCTTGCCCTTTCCCAGGTCTAAGGTATCTCCTTCCTTCACAACCCTGATCTTGTCTTCTCCATAGAAGGAAGCGACCATCTTTGCGGCTTTGTCCGTGCATACGATGGTAAAGTCATCCCTGAGCTTGCGGAAGTTTGAGATCCAGCCGGAATGATCCGGTTCCATGTGATTGACGATGAGATAATCGATGTTTTTCGGATCAACGCCTATTTCCTTCAGGTTTTCGTAAAGGGACTCAGGTATGCCGTCCCAGCCGATGACACCGTCGATAATGGCCGTCTTTTCTCCCTGGACAATATAGGAATTGAGGGTCACACCGTTGGCAATCTCCCAGATTCCCTCAAAAAGAATGTCTTTGACATTCATCGTAAGCATGTATATGCCATCTGCAATTTTCAGCTTTTTCATACGCAATCCTCCTCGCATTTATGATACCACATGTTTCACCGCAGGAACCACATTTTGTGTTCGCCCCATCCCATCGGCCGGGTTGATGGCATTTGCGTCCGTAGGCTATTTTCTTACAACATCTCTGCGTTGTCAATTGACAAACCCGGGCGTGTATGCTAGCATTTACCTTGCATAGGGGAGTAGTTCGCGCCTTCGGCGCTCTCCGAGTCAACATCGTGGCGGCCATCAGGCCGTCTGGCCCGGAGTGCACCGTAAAATCTGAACGGGAAGAGAACGAGACTTATGCGCGGTAACGCGCAAGGTCTCTTTTTTTAACCCTGCTTACCGGTAAAATGTCACTAAAGAAAGGAGAGTCCGTTTTGAAACACTATTTGATGTCGACGGCCGAAGTGATCAAGGCAACCGGCAGTTCTGAAGGCGGGCTGACTTCCGCCGAAGCCGCGCAAAGGCTCGACCAAAACGGCCCCAACCGGCTGGAGGAGGGGAAAAAGACCACCCTATTTGGTCGGATTCTTGCCCAGATATCCGATCCCATGGTGCTCGTCCTGATCGCCGCAGCCGTGATTTCGGGCATTACCGCCTTTTTATCCGGCGAGTCCCTGTCCGATGTGTTCATTATTCTTTTCGTCGTCGTGCTCAACACGGCCCTGGGTGTCATCCAGGAAAGCAAAGCGGAGGCCGCAATTGAAGCCCTCAAGGAGATGGCGGCCGCCACCTCGAAGGTGTTGCGCGACGGCCGTATCGTCCACATCAGGAGTGAAGAACTCGTTGTGGGCGACATCGTGGTTCTTGAAGCCGGCGATGCCGTGCCGGCCGACGGTCGCCTTATCAGCTGCGTCAGCCTGAAGGTGGAAGAGGCGGCGCTGACCGGCGAATCTGTGCCGGTGGACAAAACGGAAGCCGCTCTTGATGGCAGGGAAGGCGACATTCCACTTGGCGACCGGATTAACATGGTCTACATGGGAAGCGCAGTGGTGTATGGTCGCGGCACGATGGTGGTCACCGCAACGGGCATGAATACCGAAATGGGTAAGATAGCACATGCCATCACCACCGCTCAGGAGGGCGAGACACCGCTCCAGAAGAAACTGGCTCAGCTCAGCCGCATCCTGACAGCGCTTGTGCTCAGCATCTGCGTCGTCATGTTCGGTGTCAGTATTCTGCGCCACTTCCTCTCCTCCCCGGTTCCCAGTGCAGACCTTCTAGACACGCTGCTCGGTTCCTTCATGCTGGCGGTGAGCCTTGCTGTCGCCGCAATTCCAGAGGGACTTGTAGCCGTCGTCACCATCGTGCTCTCCATCGGCGTGACAAAAATGTCCAGGCGAAACGCTATCATCCGCAAGCTGACCGCTGTTGAAACGCTCGGCTGCACCCAGATCATCTGCACCGACAAGACGGGAACCCTGACCCAGAACAGGATGACCGTCGTTGAATCCTCATGCGACGATGAAAAACTCCTGGCCACATCGCTGGCACTTTGCTCCGACGCGGAGCTTAACGACGAAGGTCAGGCCGAAGGTGACCCGACACAGGCCGCTGTTGTGAATTATGCGAATAAGCTCGGCCTGCCCAAAAACGATCTGACAAGGAAATACCCCCGTGTTGGCGAGATCCCTTTTGACTCGGGACGTAAGCTGATGACCACCCTGCATCAAAAGCCTGAGGGCGGATACATCCAGCACACCACCGGCGCCCCGGATGTGGTGATAGCGAAATGTACGGGTTATCTAGAAAACGGAAAGGTTCTTCCCATGACCGAGGATAAGCGGCAATTTTTCCTAAGCGAAAACAAACGTCTGGCCGACAAGGCTCTGCGCGTCCTTGCCGCCGGCTGCCGCGATTGGGACACGCAACCCGCCGCGCTCACCCCCGAGGATGAAAGCAATCTTGTCTTCCTGGGTCTTGTGGGCATGATTGATCCTGTGCGCGAGGAAGTGCCTGCGGCCATCGAGCAATGCCGGGCCGCCGGAATCCGTCCCATCATGATCACCGGCGATCATAAGGACACCGCAGCGGCTATTGCGATACAGCTTGGCATCATTACCGACCGCTCGCAGGTTATGACCGGGGCCATGCTCGATGCGATCAGCGATGAGGATTTTATCAAAAACGTTGAGCGCTACGGTGTCTATGCCCGGGTCAAGCCCGAACACAAGACCAGGATAGTCAATGCGTGGCGCAGCCGCGGTTACGTCACAGCCATGACCGGTGACGGTGTGAACGACGCACCTTCCATCAAGAATGCCGATATCGGCATCGGCATGGGCATAACCGGCACTGACGTGACCAAAAACGTGGCCGACATGATACTTGCCGATGACAACTTTGCCACCATTGTCTCCGCGGTGGAAGAAGGCCGCCGCATCTACGACAACATACGCAAATCCATCCAGTTCCTGCTTTCTTCCAACCTGTCGGAGGTCATCAGCATATTCCTGGCCACCTTACTTGGCTTTACCATACTCAAGCCTGCGCACATCCTTTTCATCAACCTGATCACCGACTCGTTCCCTGCCCTTGCCCTTGGCTTGGAAAAGGGAGAGGCCGATATCATGAAGCGCAACCCGCGCGACCCCAGTGAAGGCATTTTCGCAGGCGGCGTCGGATTTGGCGTCTTCTATCAGGGTATTATGGTTTCCCTGCTCACCCTGGCCGCTTACTTCATCGGCGAGCGGATCGAGAACGGGGCATGGCGGATCGTGAACAGCGACGACGGCATGACCATGGCCTTCCTCACCATGTCGATGGCGGAGATATTCCATTCCTACAACATGCGCTCCCAGTACGGCTCCATCTTCCGTGTCAGGTCCCATAATTTCTACCTCTTTGGTTCGATGGTCCTCTCTCTCATCCTGACTGCGGTCGTCATCTATGTGCCGTTCCTGCGGGATGTGTTTGGCTTTACCGCAATCAGCTTCACAGAGTACATGACCGCCCTTGCGCTGGCCATCCTGGTCATTCCCATCGTGGAACTGGTCAAACTGGCTCAGCGCAGGAAAGCGGCTGTAAAAGCCTGAACCTGCAATACATGACAGGGCTGCCAAGACGGCAGCCCTGTTGATATGCCCATCGTCATTTTCTCAGGACAAGGCATAAGGTATCCGCATCACCCGTATAGGGGCTGCCGCAGACATCGTCATAGATGCCGTGCAGTTTGAGCCCGGACGGCGCCACTTCATCAAGCAGGGTTTGCTTATTGAACACCGTGTCCCAAATCAGGTATTCGTCTATCGTGTTTTCTGTAACAACGACGGCCTTCTTTACTTTAGCCACATGCTCATGGTAATAATATTCCGCTTCCAGGCTTAAGTGGGGCTTTTCGCTCCAGAAACCGCCGTTTGCGTCCAGGACCAGAAGGTTTGGTCGCTTTTGCCGTCGCGCGTGCGCTCGGTGAAGACATCAAGGATAAACAAACCATTGGGTTTCAGCGCGCGGTGAACTTTTGACAGGCCCTTTGAACATACAGTTTCCCATCCTTGGCAAGAGCCCTGAACCAAAGGCCGGTTGATGTTTGGAGTTCCTCTCCTGCACCGGTTAGCCCGGAAATAACCTTATTCCACAGCACTTCCCCATTCAAAACCATCACCATCCTTCAGGATCTCATGCTACTACCATTACCACCCTTTAATCCACATTTCCCGGCTTTTTCTCATCAAAACACATCCCTGCAAGGCAGGCATAATCACCGTTTGGCGCCTTATGGGTCCTGGAATTCAGGCAGAGGCCCCGGAACCTTGTTTAATTAGAAAAACTCCATTCTGACGGGTTTTGGCCACCGAAATGGAGTTACTATTAGCTCAGATATCTTCATCAATAACCCAGGAGATAAACCGCTCAATCAGTTTGAGCTTTTTCTGATCGCACAGTTTAAGCCTTTCGATGATTTGATTCCGCAGATCCTCTTCCGCGTCCGTGTGCGAAGTAATCCCCAGCAGCAGGTAATTCGGCGTTGTATCGATAGCTTCGCAGATTTTGAGCAGGGTATCGATGCTGGGGATGGAATGATTGTTTTCTATATTGGATATATAGTTATTGCTGAGGCCGGTAGCCTCCGCGACATCATCCTGTGTCATGTTGAGCACTTTACGGCGTTTTGCGATCCTTTCACCGAGAGCCTTGTAGTCGATATTCATCCATCATCACCTGCTATTACTTTAGCAATAATGATGGATTAGCTTAACCAACCATAAAGGTAATAATACACTTGCATTTAGATTTTATGTAAGGTAAAATGATAAAGTACCTTTATGGTTATAAAATTTCCTATGAGGTGTCGAAATGCTGAATATTGGTATTTGTGATGATTTCCCTATCTATTGCGATCTTATTGAAGCAATCATCCGGCAATACGGCGAGCAGAACAATATCCTGTTCAACATTTGGCGATTCGGCAGCGGAGAAGAGCTCATTGACATCATCACGCGGGAGGACGTCAGCTTTGACCTGCTTTTTCTCGATTATTACATGAAAAAGCTCACCGGACTGGAAACCGCAAAAAGGATCCGGCAGATGGAGCTTACTAAAACCAAATCTTCCTGCAACATTGTTTTTATCACTTCGATGGACAACCCATACGAACTAGTGGCTGCACAACCGCTAAGAATCTTAAGCAAGCCCGTTAATCCCACAATCATCAATGAGATACTTGCCCAGGTCCTGTCTGAAAAAATCAAAACACTTGTTGTGGCCCCGCAAGGTGATAATTTAAAACAGACGAACAGTCACCCATAACTTGTATCATGACCAAGGCCGCAGCTCATGGATATCCGCAGTTATTTTGCGTTGCCTGGCAGATGATACAGGTTTGCGTGGCTGCTTTTGTTCGATGAATCCAGATTGGCGTCTATGCCGGAAAGTATTTGCCTTCCTTGCCCGTGGAGAGATTGAACCCGTACAGTGTGCCGATGTACCAGTTCATCATATCGTGTAATTCAGACCGGACCACCACATTCGGCATGTGCATGGCATAGGGCAGCTCGTCACGTGCAACACCTTTTTCCACGTTGTTCAGGCACCACCAGAAATTATTGCAGCAGGAATAATAGAAAAGCGGCGACGGCGGTTTGATATGCCAATGCTTGTCATCGCTGGGAGGTAAGAAGCCTCTGCCATTATCCTTGTCGAGAAGAATGACCACGGGTTCCCCTTTGTCCACATATTTTCTGAACTCAATGGTGAGATCGATGCGAACACCATCGGGCAGAATCATCGGACAACAAAATAACCGTCTCCGACCGGGTAACGCATGGTTTCCGGCATCTGCATCATCAAAGGCTTGCCGAAACATGCCTCAGCCCATGCCTCCCTGACACATGATGATTGCCATGACATAAGGATGTAAAATGCTTAATTACAGTTCCGCAAAAAGCTATATCAGATCAACAGAATCAAATCAGAAAAACGGACATCCCACTTACCGCAAACACGGCTTATACCTGTTTGCATTTCCAAAACTTGACTAGTCGTTAAATTCATTGTATATTACTTCAGAAAGTTCGGCTGCATCAAGCGGCAGAAAAACGGAGGGTTTGAAGTGCAAAAAACTGTCAGTTCCATTGCATGGTTTATGTCACTGGTAATGATTTTGTCCTGCTTTTTTACTATGCCGGTTTCGGCCGATTCGGCAATCATCGCCACCCCAAGCAACCCGAATATTTTGGTCAACGGGAAGCAGGTTGCTTTTGATGCATATTGCGTAAACGGCTACATCTATTTCAAACTTCGGGACATCGCATTTGCCCTTAACGGTACGGAGAAACAGTTTGATGTGTCCTGGAACAGCCTGGCAGGAACTGTCGAACTGAAGTCAGGCAAGCCTTATACCGTTGTGGGCGGGGAATTGAAGCCAGGAAGCGGCACCGGCATCGCACAGGTTGAAAAAACCGTGACCAAAATATACGTTGACGGGAAAGAGGAACCGCTGACCGCCTATTGCATAAGGGGCATCAATTACTTTAGGTTAAATGACCTGGGCAGCCTCTTCAATTTCTCGGTGACCTGTGATAATGAATCCCAGACGATTGTGATCGACACTACAAAGGGGTATGTCGTTGAAGAAGCATACGACGGTTCGGCAGATTTCGGTCGGAAGCCTGCCATCCCCAAGGTGGTCTCCGTTACAGCCGGAAATAGCACTGACACAATCGTGATCAAATTCAATAAACCTATGAACGAAGCCAGCGTCAAAAAGGTCTTTGATCAAAAATTGGCCATTCTCCTTCAATGGTATTATTCAGGAGACTTCGGCTGGGGATTTTTGCTTGGTTCCCTGCGGTATGAGCCGGGTTCCAAATTGACGATAGACGATTTGGTGAAAATGAACAGTGACAAAACGGAGGCAACGGTTATCCTGAACAGCTCATACTGGCTTAATGGGAAAAAGAGAGAAATTATCGTTGACCTGTCAGACTGCGGCGATATCGTCGATGCCGAAGGCAACAGGCTGCAATTGGATATAACGGACAGTAAAAAGCGGAAAAGTTTCTACCTGGTTGTCCTCAATCCTCATCTCGAAGGCGAAACGATATCGGAGATTAACGCATACAAGGAAATACGGGGAATCAAATAAAGGATTTCCTCATTTTTCATAAAAAGGCGCCGCTGAACGAAACATAAAGCAGGATCGTAATGCTGATCCTGCTTTTTTATTCGGATGACGCTTTGACACCTGTGTTTTTTTTACAGCTTATTTAAGGTGTACGCACAAAAAAAGATACTGGCAACCGGACCATTCCTTCACGTATTTTCCCTTTGACACCTTTTATCCGACCGGTGGTAGCTATCCTCTTGTCCGTTTAGCATCTATTCGATGGGCAAATCAATCTTGCTGAGCTTCTTTAGCAATATCTCTTCTTCCGTCGGTTCACTGCTGTTTGCTTCAATCCTCTTCCTGATATGAAGCATCCGGGAATCGATTTCCGCAATAAGGTCCGCGCATTCCTTCAATTGCCCGGCGATTTCTTCACTGTTTGCCATCTCCCGCTTATATCGCAACTGGTGCTCCAGGCTTGCCCAGGAATCCATGGCGATAGTCCTGATTTGCACTTCCACTTTCATGTCTTTCCTTTGTTCGGCAAAATAGACGGGTACGCTGATGATCAGGTGCAGGCTGCGATATCCATTGGGCTTCGGGTGTGCTATATAGTCCTTTTTCTCAATGAGCCTGACATCATCCTGCTTTATCAGCGCTTTTGCGATGCTGTATATGTCATCCACATACGAGCAAATTACCCGGACTCCGGCCACATCATTGATATATTTCTCGATATTCTCGAGGGAGAAGGGTATATTTTTCCTCCTCATCTTCTCAATGATGCTTGCTGTACATTTCAAGCGCGTTTGAATGAAGTTGATGGGATTTCTCTGATACCGGATTCTGAACTCCGTGTCCAGGACTTCAAACTTCGTCTTGACTTCCTTGATGGCACATTTGTACATCATCATGAGTTCCTTGAACTCAATCATGAAGTCCAGGATCTCCTTGGACTGATCCCACATTGTGCTGATGATCGCGTCGTCCATGGTCGTGAGCTCAGTTGATAGACCATAAATCTGGGAATCTGATGCATCTGAAAACAGGCTTCCAAAGCTGTCCTTTGTATTTTTGTCCATTGCGCGCTCCTTATCTTTATACACAATTTATAAAAAGGGCTATTAAGATACTTAATATTATAGAGCTAAAATATGAACGGAGTATTAAAAGCCGGAATTTTTAATATTTTTTTAATTATCCATCCAGGCCTCATCCATGTTTCACAATTCGGGTCTGCCTTATCTTGTTTTTCATGTATGCATCTGTTCTTCTCTGGTATAATATAATCCTGAACAATTTATGCAGGAGCGATTGGGATGCGGAAACTGACAAGCATACAGGAAAAAATTCTGGATAAAGCGCTATACTTAATCGGAAAAAACTCCTCTTTCGATATCCCTGTGAGAGCTATTGCAAAAGAGGCTGATGTCAATGTAAGCGCCATAAACTACTATTTTCGAACCAAGAAAGAAATGATGCAGTATGTAAAAGAGTTTTATATCAATAACACCATTGCCGCCTATGCCGCATTGGATGACGAATCATACAGTGATGAAGAAAAAGTCATAATTGTTGCCAACGAAATCATGGAGTATACCATCAAATACCCTGGTGTGCTTATCATCCTGAGGGAGGCATTAAGGAATAAAAATTCTGATGAAATGGATGCAAGAATCGTCGACATCACGGAGAATCTGAACAGAAAACTCTACGATACGCTGGCAAGAGTATTGAATACGGATGAGACCGACATCCAATACGGGAACATGGTATTTCTCTCTTCTATCATCTACCCCATCATGAACATGGAGATAACCCATTTCAAGGATGACATTATCAACAGCAAAGAAGCGCGAATAAAGTACATTGCTTACATCATTGAAAGGCTGAAATCCCATAAATAAAGGTTGGCGAAATGGCGATTTCCGTAGGTTGATTGAAATTGCCGTTTTTTATGGCCCTATTTCAAACAATATGTTTTAAACATATTGCTTAAAACATTTAGATCAATTATAATAAAGATAGATAAAAAAATAACAAAACAGGAACAGAGGGGGGGGCCTTTATGGCATTTGATCACCTTTTCAGTCCTATCCGGATCAGGGGATTGGAGCTAAAAAACCGTGTTGTATTTCCTGCCATGGGAACAAAAATGGCAACGGAAGAAGGGTATGTCACCCAGAAGCTGATTGATTACCATGTGGCAAGAGTTTTGGGCGGATGCGGCCTGAATTTCACCGAAGTGTGCGGCGTTCATGGTCCATCAAACCCCATCAAGTTTCTGGCCATACATGACGACAAGTACATACCTGGACTCAAATCGCTTGCCGATGCCATTCATGCCGCGGGCGGAAAGGCCGGAGTACAGCTCTGGCAAGGCGGCATGGCTGCTGCCACGTACCAGCAGGACGGTATCGTCATCCCCAGCGACGTAAAAGTACCCGGAACAGACTATGTCATCCCGGGAGCCAGCGTTGAAACCATCAAGGAAGTGGTCAGATCCTTCGGTGAAGCGGCAAGGCGCGCTGTTGAAGCAGGTTATGACTGCGTTGAGTTCCATGCGGGTCACAACTACTCTCCCCATGCCTTCTTAAGTCCGGCTTTCAACAAGCGGACGGACGAGTACGGCGGCTCACTGGAAAACCGCGCAAGATATTTGCTGGAATGCATCCGGGCCATCAGGGAAAACATCCCCGAAGATATGCCTTTGTTCATGAGAATTGTTGCCCATGACGATTACCTGGAAAACGGTCTGACCATCGAAGAGATGATTGAATTCTGCAAGATGGCCAGGGAAGCCGGTGTTGATGTGCTTAATGTATCACGCGGCAACTTCTCTTCTGCCGCATTGAAATATGAAGTCCCCCCTGTTGATCTGCCACGGGGTTTCAATGTGGCCAATGCCGCAAGAATCAAAAAAGAGACCGGCATGATAACCATTGCGGTCGGCCGCATCAATGATCCTGCCCTGGCTGATGAAATTATCGCGTCCGGAAAAGCAGAGATGGTGGTTATAGGCCGCGCCCAGTTGGCTGATCCGGAGTTTTGCAACAAAGCCAGGGAAGGCCGTACGGAGGATATTGTCAAGTGCGTCGGCTGCAATCAAGGTTGCTATGACGGTTTTGTCTCGCCTGAAATGCCGCATATTACATGCCTGAGAAATCCGGCATTGGGTAAGGAAGCGGAATACGCCCTTGTAAAGACGAATGCTCCCAAAAAGGTGCTCATTGCCGGAGGCGGCGTGGCCGGACTTGAGGCTGCATTGATATTAAAGAAAAGAGGTCATCACCCTGTTCTCTGTGAGGCTTCGGATTCCCTGGGCGGCCAATTCATGCTGGCCGGCATGGCACCGCGCAAGGAAGAGATGAAAGATGCCGCCATAGCAATGGGTGAAATGGCCAAAAGGGAAAATGTGGACATAAGGCTTTCCACTCCCGTTACGCCCGGGCTGATAGAAGAAATAAAGCCGGACGAAGTGATCCTGGCGATAGGCTCGGAGCCTATCAAACCCAACATTCCAGGCATCGATCTGCCCCATGTCACCAACTCCCATGATATCCTTGCCGGCAAGGCAACAGCAGGCGGCAATGTGATTGTTGTCGGCGGAGGCCTTGTGGGACTGGAAGTAGCAGAGCATCTCGCTGAAAGGAACAACAGCGTCACTGTCGTTGAAATGCTGGACGAAGTGGCCAAAGATCTTGGCTACTTAAGAAAAATCTGCGTCATGGAAAGCCTGTATATGAAAGGTATTAAAACCGTTACCGGCGCCAGGTGCGTGGAGATTAAAGAAAACGCTGTTGTTATCGAAAAGGACAACAGGCTGGAAGAAATACCGTGCGACGCCGTTGTGATTGCAGTTGGCGCAAAATCGCGCTCTACGGATGAATTGGCGGAATACTGCAAGGCGCATAACATTCCCTGCCACATCGTGGGCGATGCCGTACGCGCCAGAAGGGCACTGAACGCAACAGCCGAGGCTGCAGCGGTCGCCAGGGCAATATAATACGAAAATTGTGTTAAACCCATTCGTGAGATAGGTTTAACCTCACCCCCCCCGGAGCCGGCTCTTCATCCAGTGGAGCCGGCTCTTTAATGCTCAGGCCGACCTAGCCGCAATTTCTCTTTCTATGCGAGCATCACTTATACCTGAAAGCGAAGCAAAGCTTGTCAATGATTTTACCATACAGCCTCTGACCCAAACCCTGGAAGAACTCATTGATGAGTATGAAAAGGGGTTAAAGAAGTTGTCCCATGGTTCGGAATAACGGTTTCCGGTTAGGTATAGCCTGGCTGGATTAAATAAATAGAGGCACCCTGATCGTTTTACCATGCAGAGTGCCCTCTTGGCTATAACCTGGGATGATGACCGGTCTCGTTCGGTACCGAATCAGTTATATAGCTTCTTATTAATTTCCTCGGCGCTTGTGCCGGTTTTGAGCAATGACTGGATTTTATTGGACGCTTTTGCCGGCTCGCCAATGAGGATATATCCGACAAAAAGCCCGTCCCGGAATACCAGCTTGGAATAGCTAAACTGCTCTTTGTCTACCTTTTGTTCTATCACGTAAGACGTTTCGGAACCATCCGGCTGGGCGGATCCAGTATCGCCCGCACAAACAACCCTTGTTCCCATGGTGGCGAGCACATAAGGAACATCGGTTGTCTGATATACGGCATTACCGCCCGCGGCATTGGTTCCCGCAACCTGCCCCTGCTTACCGGCAACTGCCCATTGCCCGAACCATCTGCCGTTGAGGCTCGCCACATCTCCTGCAGCATAAACATCCCTGACGCTGGTTTCCATTTTTTCATTGACCATCAGAAAACGGTTCATACTGATGCCCGTATTCTGGCATATGGCAATATTAGGCGCAACACCGACCGATACGATGACGATATCCGCGTCAAGTGACGTACCGTCAGCCATGTTCACTTTCCTGACATGCCCGTTCTGATCCCCTTCAAACCCTTCTACGGAGATCCCGCAAATGACGGATATGCCCAAACTCTGCACCTTTTCCTTGAATATTTCCGAACCTTTTTCATCAAGCTGCTTCGGCAGAAGCCTCGGCATACCTTCAATCAATGATATGTTAATGTCCAATTCGGAAATCTTGTATGCCGCCTCCAGCCCAAGCAGCCCGCCGCCGATAACGACAGCCCGCCTCGCGCCCTGAAGGCCTTTATTGATCTCAACGATATCCTTCCAGGTCCATATGGTATGAACGCCCGACAACTCCTTGCCTTTAAAAGGCGGCATGATGGGGGTGCTGCCGGTAGTAAGCACCAGGCTGTCATAGCCGTACGTTTTGCCATTGACACCGATTGTTTTGGCCTCCGTATCGATGGCTTCCACTTTTGAGGATAGCTCGACCCGAATCCTGTTTTTCTCAAACCATTCCCTGTTACTGACTTCAAGCTCGCCGGGATCCGCGCTCTTTCCGATGTATTCGCACAGGCGGAGCCGATAGTACGGCAACCGGTCTTCCGCGCCGAACAGGGTAATTTCCGCTTCCGGATCCTGTGCCCTGGCCGCCTTTGCCGCCGAAAGCCCGGCGGCGCCGCTCCCGACGATCAAAACTCTCCTTTTATTACCTGAAAAGTCATTGCTCATAGCTCATGCCCCCCGTTGCATGTTTGGAATCCTATCCTACTATTTTCAATCTTCTCGGAAATAAACCGTCCATAGTATCATTTTACCACTTTGGAACAGGCTGATTCAAAAAGATACGTTTGTAATGCCGGCGGAACGATTACCTGCGTTAATACGACCGGAAAGTGGTATATATTAATTGCTTTTATACAGCATCATAAGTATCTTCTTGGGAGGGACTTTATGAAAAAGACATTATCCGTTTTGCTGGTGATCTGTTTCCTGTGCACAAGCTTAAACCTTTCGGTATGGGCTAACGCCCAAACATATGAAACATTCACCGTAAAAGATAATGATAAGGTCATCATATTTCCTCTAGACTATCAACCCATAAAATATCCCGGCAGCAGCGGTTTTTATCTGTCATTGCTTCCTTTAAAACCGATAGCCGAATATTTTGGATGCACCTATAGCTATGACGAGAAAACGGGCAACGCGACAGTCATAAACCCAAAATACGATCATACGGTGGTTTTTCCTCCGGACGGCAACAGGATAATCGTCAACGGTGTGGAAATAAAGAACATCATGGGTGAATATTATTTCTACAGCAAAAGGATCAACGGGAAGCCATACATCCGTTACAATTCCATATCGGAATTCCTGTATCTGAAATCTTGCAAGTGGGAAGACAATGCGCTTGTTATTTATGATGATCCATTGATCGAACTCGATGCGTTCTATAATGACTTCGAACTCATTTTCGAAGAGGGCAAAAGGCCTTACATAGAAGGCTTTGTCTATTCCGGCGCATACCATGCCGTTGTGCCTGTAAAGCAAATGCTGGAGTTCCTGGGGTATTCGGTTAACCTCGATATGGACAATAAGGTCATGGAAATCCGTTCGGACAAAGGAACCATTAAGATTGAATTCAAAGAAGAATATCACAGAACGCGCATGAATTTATTAGAATATAAGGATCCTAAATTTTACTATAACGGAAAACTGCAAGACAGAAATACTTCCTATGATTTATTTACCTTCCAACTGTTTAACAGGGGCGGAACGCTTTATACCTCTATCTCCAATCTATGCAACCTGCTGAATAACTTCCTGGGCAAAAGCTACTATTCGGCTTATTGGTCTGTGACAACAGGGCAGATTATATGGTCCGACGCAGATTACAATAGAATAAAAGAGGCTGCAAAAAATCCCAGCTTTTCTGACGTGAAAAGCTCGGACTGGTATTATAACAACGTGACAAGAATGGTTAAGGATGGCCTAATCAGCGGCTATCCGGACAATACTTTCAGGCCCATGGAAAACATGACTGTTTCCGAGTTTATCAAAATGCTCGTAACGGCACTGGGATACGATTTGAACCCGGTCAAAGGCGATTACTGGGCAAAAAATTACATCCATAAAGCTCTGGTAATTGGCCTGATTCAGAATGGTGAGTTTGACAATTACGACAGACCTATCACCCGGGGCGAAATGGCCAGGCTGATCATAAGGGCGGAAAAGGATGAATCCGCTTTTGAAAATTGGGAAAGCTACGTCTCCTCGATTACTGATGATACTGTCCTCACTTCGGAAGAAAGGGAAACGGCCGCCAAAATATTGGCTTCAGGCATTATGAGCGGCTTTTCCGACGGAAGCTTTGGTTTCCGCAAGAACGCTACCAGGGCGCAGGCATGCACCATCATGCTGAAGTTCCTGAACAAGGAAGAAAGAACCCCTCCGAAATAATATAGCCATAAGGCAAGGGGACGGTTTTCTAAACTCATGCTTTCAGAAACCCGTCCCTCTTATTTTACCTTTCCCCGCAATTATGGGCCTTATGGCACGTTCCCGAAATCGGGCAATCCCAGGCTTCCTGCCTTGGTTCCGGATGCAAGAAGAAAGTTAAATAAGCTCTGCTCCGAGCGCAAACGCCTCTTCCAGTTTAAGCGGAAATGCCGCTTCGTGATTGGCTTTTTTCTGGGCCGGATCAAAGACGGTCCAGTTGTACCTGCTATAATCATCGACCTGCAGAGTGTTTCCGCAAATCATGATCCTGGTTGGCCCGACGAAACGTTCCAACATTACCTTATAGCCTTCCAGCATGGCCGTGTAGCCCCGGCGTTATTCGTTGCGAGATGCCAAATATCTCCCTGATTGACTGACTTTAATTCTTGACAAATCGACAAAAAATGCACAATAGTTTTACTAGGAAAGAACCCGGAAGCGCCTGATGAGCCTTGTCAGCATCGGCCATGAAACAAAAGGAAGAAGGAATACGATGACGCTTAAGGAACTGGAAATCGGAAAATCGGCAATCATCACCAAAGTTGGCGGGGAAGGCGCTTTACGGCAGCATTTGCTGGACATGGGCGTCATCCCCGGCACGGAGGTCACCCTGCTCAAATACGCACCGATGGGCGATCCCGTTGAAGTGATCATCCATGGCTATGCATTGACACTGCGGCTGGACGACGCTGCAAAAATCGAAGTGGAACCGGTAGCTGAACGTACGGAAAAACCGGACAAAAAGCGTCCTGCCGTCAAGACCGTCCATCCCAATCTTGGCGAAGACGGCATATTTCATCCCAAGGGCAGCGGCAATCCGTTGCCGGAAGGGACCACATTGACCTTTGCGCTGGTCGGCAATCAGAATTGCGGAAAGACCACGCTATTTAACCAGCTTACAGGCACCAATCAGCACGTTGGCAATTTCCCCGGCGTAACGGTTGATCGGAAAGACGGCGTTATCAGAGGATATCCCAACACGCTGGTCACCGATTTGCCCGGGATTTACTCCATGTCGCCGTACAGCAACGAGGAGATCGTGTCGCGCAATTTCGTCCTGCAAGAAAAGCCGAAGGCCATCATCAACATTGTGGACGCTACCAACATCGAGCGCAATTTGTATCTGACCATGCAACTCTTGGAGATGGATGTACCCATGGTGGTTGCGCTCAATATGATGGACGAAGTGGCGGCAAACGGCGGAACCATAGATATCAACACGATGGAGGCCATGCTGGGTGTTCCCGTGGTCCCGATATCCGCGGCAAAAAACCAGGGAATTGATGAACTTGTCAAACACGCGATCCACGTAGCCTATTTCCAGGAAAAGCCTTTGAATCAGGATTATTGCGACGTCAACGACCAGGGCGGCGCCGTTCACCGCTGCCTGCACAGCGTCTACCACCTTATCGAGGATCACGCCCAAAGCGCCGGACTTCCCATCCGCTTTGCCGCAAGCAAAGTTATCGAGGGCGATCCCCTGGTCCTGTCACAGCTTAATCTCGATCAGAACGAGAAGGACACCATCGAACACATCGTGTCGCAGATGGAAAAGGAACGCGGCCTCGACAGGAGCGCAGCGATTGCAGATATGCGCTATGCCTTCATCAGGAAAGTCTGCGACATGTGCGTGACAAAGCCCCAAAAAAGCCGGGAAAGCATCCGGAGTGAGAAGATCGATCGCATCCTAACGGGCAAATGGACTGCGATCCCCATCTTTATCCTGTTCATGGGAGCCACTTTCTGGCTCACTTTCGACGTGATCGGCGGCACGCTCCAGGGTTGGCTGGAACTCGGGATAAAAGCCCTGACAAGCCTCGTCGATCGGGGATTGGCCACAGCCGGCGTGAATAACGTGATTCACCGGCTTGTCATTGACGGTGTTTTTACGGGTGTTGGAACCGTCCTGAGTTTTCTTCCGATCATTGTGACATTGTTTTTCTTCCTGTCCCTCATTGAGGACAGCGGCTATGTGGCGCGGGTTGCCTTTTTCATGGACAAACTGCTGCGCAGGATCGGCTTATCGGGCCGCAGCATTGTTCCCATGCTTATAGGATTCGGCTGCACCGTTCCGGCGGTCATGTCCACGCGCACCCTGCCAAGCGAACGGGACAGGAAAATGACCATCCTGCTTACGCCGTTCATGAGCTGTACGGCCAAGCTGCCCATCTATTCATTTTTCGTTGACGCCTTCTTTCCGAAATACAAGGCCTTAATCATGACCGGCCTCTATTTACTCGGCATTGTCGTTGGCATTCTTGTCGCCCTGCTGTTTAAGGGCACACTGTTCAAGGGCGAGGCCGTACCGTTCGTTATGGAACTGCCGAACTACCGCATGCCAAGCGCCCGAAATGTGGGGCAACTGCTTTGGGAGAAGACCAAGGATTTCCTGCAGCGCGCATTTACCATCATCTTTCTTGCAGCAATCCTCATCTGGTTCCTTCAGAGCTTTGATCCCCTTTTCAACCTGGCCGGAGATCAGCAGAACAGCATTCTTGCGATAGTGGCGGGATGGTTCGCACCGATTATGCGGCCGCTCGGCCTTGGCGACTGGAGAATATGTGTTTCACTCATCAGCGGGTTCATGGCAAAAGAAAACGTTGTATCCACTTTCAAGATCCTGTTCGGCGAGGACGTAGCGTCCATACTGACACCCGCCGCCGCAATGTCGCTTCTGGTGTTCTCCCTGCTTTATACCCCCTGCGTTGCGGCCATCGCTTCCATCCGAAGGGAGCTTGGCCGAAGATGGGCCTTCGGCGTCATTGTCTGGCAGTGTTTTGTGGCCTGGTGCGCCGCCTGGATTGTGCATTTGGGCGCTACTTTGGTTTAAGCCGCGTGCAAAGGCTGTCGCCTCAACCCTTCAGCTTTTGGCGTATGCTTTCTATTTTCTTTTCAATATCTTCGGCACCCACTATCTCTGTTACCATGGCGATCAACCCGGCTCCTCTTGCCTTAATTTCAGAGATGTTGTGCTCCTTGATGCCGCCAATGGCCACAAAGGGTATGGCGACATGCTTTACTGCATAATCCAGGTATTCAAACCCCACCGGATCGCATACATCCTTCTTTGTCTTGGTGGCAAATATCGGCCCGACGCCAATGTAATCCGCTCCCCTGGCGATTGCGTCCTGAGCCTGCTGAGGGGAGTGCGTCGAGACACCGATGATCATTTCTTCCCCTACCAGTTCCCTTACCTTATCCGCCGGCAGGTCATCCTGACCTATATGCACACCGTCAGCCCCGACCATTATGGCCAGATCGACATCGTCGTTGACGATGAACACAGCGCCGGCATCGTATGTAAGCTCCCTTATTTTCACACATTCACGGTATTTATGGAGCATCTTCTTCTCCTTTTCCCGGTATTGGATGATCCTGATGCCTGCGCTGAGCATCGCCTTAACCACTTCAATGTTGCTGCGGCCGAGTGAATACTCCTCGGCTGTGAGGCAATACAGATCGGTATCCAGCTTCTTCTTTTTCATATCTCTGCAATAAATCCTGTATAATGTCTTTTCCAGGTCGCATGCGGCCAACCTATAGTCTTCGTATCGCTTGGCGAATTCGCTCTCGCCTGCACTATCCAGGATCGCCACCAGGGCACCCAGGGCCTTTTGGACTTTTTCAAAATTATCCTTGAGTAGTTTAAGGCCATGTATCATGTCGGCGACATATTCCCGCGATCCAGGAAACACACCGTCACCGGCGGATTGCCGGTATGTCAGGCCATCCGGCAGAGGTTCAACCAGGCTGTTTCTGATATCGGCCTTCAGGCTCCTCAGGCTTTCCGAGACACTGCCGCCGTCACGGCAGAACCCCGCCAGATCTTCCAGCACATTGAGCCCTTCGGATGCCCTCAGGACATTCGCTTGAATGATTTCGTACAGTTCTCGCACCATCTTTCCTCCCGACCATGCACCAAAAATGAAATATCAGCCGCAAACCGGCTTATGGGCCATGGTTCATGATGTAGTCCAGCACGATGTCAGCCTGCTTGGCGGCTGTGACGTTCACCCTTGGGGATATGGGAGGGACATCCCGACCGACTTCCGTGACCAAATCGCCCACCATGAAAAACTTGGGGTGTATTTTCCTGATCTTGATTTCATCGGAGCTTCCCCATCCGGCCAGACCGGAAGCACATACCACCAGTTTACCGGAAGAGTAGAATTTCTCGGCGAGCAATGTCTTGCCCGCAATGTTGTCAAAAGCCTCAACGATGACGTCACAGTCGCCGAATAGTTCCATAATGTTCCCGGCATCAATCTTTACCTGTAAGGTCTCCAGTTCGAGGTCCGGGTTGATCCGCAGGAGGTTTTGCCTGAGCGCCACCACCTTGGGCATCCCGAGCTGGTCGATAAAGTAAAACTGTCTGTTGAGATTAGCCGGCTCCACAAAGTCAAAGTCTACGATTTTCAATTTCCTGAAACCGCTGCGTACAAGATTGAATGCACAGTTGGAACCAAGCCCGCCGGCTCCGGCAATGCCAATTTTGATCTTTTGCAGTTTTTCCAGCCTTTCACGGCCGATATATCTTTCAAGACCACGCTCAAAATCGTTCATCGCCAAACTCCTTTTCGTTTTGCTTTTTCCGGTTAAAGCTCCGTTTCATATGGGGTGCCAGTTCTTGAACACCGGCTGGTAGCCTTTGCTGTAGATCAGGTTCTTGATCTCTTCCACGCTGCGTTCATCGGAGATATCGAACTGAACGCTGCTTTTGCTTTTATGCGAGTATCCGCCGACAGCGGTGGACGAGCCGGCCGACATCCTGGTCACGCCGAGTCCGATCAGGTTGTCCCGCATTTTGGCGCTCTCCCTGGTGGATATGGTTATCCCGGCCCTGGGCATAAAAAGCCGCAGCGCCAATATGGCCTGGACCAGGTTTTTATCGTTTACCTGGCATTTTGGCCTGAAGCAGCCCGCCGAAGGCTTGATTCTTGGGAAGGATACCGCAATCTCGATATCCGGGTAATGATCCTGCAAATAATCGGCATGGAGGCCGGTGAAAAAGGACTCCCGTCGCCATTCATCCAGCCCCAGGAGTGCGCCGATATTGACGGTCCTCATGTTGGCCCGGCAGGCCCTTTCAGGGGCATCAAGCCTGTAACGGTAATTGCGCTTTGGGCCTCCCAAATGCAGTTCAGGATACAGCTTTTCGTTATACACTTCCTGGAACATGGTAAAGCCGTCCACACCTGCTTCGACAAGCTCGGCATATTCCTGCTCGTCAAGCGGATAGACTTCGATGGATATAGACGGAAAGTATCTTTTAAGCACGTTGACGCAGTCTTTGATGTAGGACACCGGGCTGTCTTTCCTCGACTCGCCCGTCAGGATAAGAATGTGCCTGATTCCCGTACACGAGATGGCTTCCGCTTCCTGCGCCACTTCGTCAAGGGTCAGTTTGCCGCGCCTGATATCGTTGGTGACGTTAAATCCGCAGTATACACATCTGTTTGTGCAGTAGTTTGACAAATACAGCGGGGCAAACAGGAAAATAACCTTGCCAAAATTCCGGATAGTCAGTTGCTGCGCCTTGACGGCCATCTGTTCCAGGTGCTTTTCCGCTGTCGGGGACAGCAGCGCCAGGTAATCAAGTTCATTAAGATAATCCTTGTTCAGCGCCCTTTGGACGTCCCCGTCCGTTACCCTTCCAAAAAAGCCGTCAAAGTCAAAATCGTGATACGTTATGTACTTATCGTAAAAACTCATTGGACACACTTCCTTATGTAACAACGGCTCTTAATTGCAAGCCTTGTTGCCCGCCTTCAGGCGTTATCTGACAAGAAGCCTGTCAGCGGTGAGGACGCCTCGGCATACTCTTTGACTGCCCCGGTTCCTGCAAGGTATGCCAGTCTTCCCGCTTTGACAGCAAGGTTGAAGGCTTTTGCCATTTGAACCGGGTCGCCGGCTGTCGCAACCGCCGTATTGACAAGCACCGCCGCAGCGCCAAGCTCCATGGCTTCGGCTGCCTCGGATGGCTTGCCCAATCCGGCGTCAACGATAATGGGCAGATCGATCTCGTTGATCAGTATCTTCACGAGCTCCCTGGTCCTTAGGCCCCTGTTGGTGCCGATTGGAGCTCCAAGCGGCATGACGGCAGCCGCTCCGGCATCTCTGAGCCGCTTGGCTGCCATCAGATCCGGACTCATATATGGCAGCACCACAAAACCCTCTTTGGCAAGCATCTCCGTCGCCTTAATGGTCTCCATATTGTCCGGCAAAAGATACCTATTATCCGTAACAATCTCAATTTTTATCCAGTTGCCGCAGCCTGCCGCTCTGGCAAGCCTGGCGATCCGGACGGCTTCATCCGCGTTTCTTGCGCCCGATGTGTTGGGCATGATAATGCAGTCATCAGGAATATACTGCACGAGATTCTCATCTTTTGATTCAAAATCGATCCTTCTCAGCGCAACGGTTACCACCTGTACTTCGGCACTTTTGACTACCTCGGGGATTATTCTGTTGGATGAAAATTTTCCGGTTCCGATAAAGAGCCTGCTTCTAAGCTCCCTTCCTCCGATAACAAGACTATCCTCCATTTCTGATCAACCTCCTCCTACGAATCTCAGGACTTCAATGCTGTCATTCTCCTTCAGGACGACATCCTTCCATTGCTCTTTCGGAACGATTTCGAAATTCAGCTCAACGATCAGCCTTTCGGGCTCGAGCTGTTTGGAGACCAGAAAATCATACAGGCTGATATTTTCTTCCGCCTCCACTGTCTTTCCGTTCATTTTCAGATTCATGCCATAACCTCCTTATCGAAAAAACATAAATAAAAGGGCCTACCCGCAGGTAAGCCCAAAACATTTCATTTTCAGTTGTTTCCTGGCGCTTCCCTACGGTGGTACTAACCACATCAGGTTCGAAGGGTTAAGACCAAAGGATCTCTCTCAGCCTTGCGGCACCCCTAGCTACCATTTTCATCCAGTATTAAGTTTATATTCATTATACGCCATGGCGACGGATATGTAAAGCAAGATCTTCCGGCGGTGTTTTTTTACCCGGAAACACTGCAAAATTGCATGGCAGCAAGGGAATGAGAACCGTCACATCCATATCTGACTATTCATATATATTTAATTAAAAAATGATTGACAAAACTTTGCCGCCGTGTTATCCTCGAATATATAATTCATATATGTTTAGTATGATTTATGGAGTGGGGGGATTTGGATGAAGAGGCACCATGAGAATTACTGTTACCTGAGCGATAAATCCAGGCATGCGATCTGTTGAGCCAAGGCTATTGTCTGCATCATCACACGCAATCAAAAACACATAATGGGAAGGAGAAATGAACATGTCCAAAAGGCAATTGGTGCTCGATGCATTTAATAATAAACCTGTCGAAAGGGTTCCCGTTGGGTTCTGGTTCCATTTTGCAAATGACGGCGAGTTTACCGAAGGGCTGAGAAACCCGGCCATCGTCCGGAAAAATATAGACGGTCACAAGAAGTTTTTTGCAGAATTCAAGCCCGACTTTGTCAAGCTCATGAGCGACGGTTTCTTTGAATATCCCAACCCGGTTTTACGCGATACCGAAAACCTGGAAAAATGGCTTGAACTGAAACCTGTCGGGCCGGACCATCCGTGGATTACCGGGCAGGTCGAACTGGTCAGGGCGCTCACCGACTCCTTTGGGCATGAGGTCCTGACATTTTACAATATCTTCGCACCCGCTACATATTTCAAGCTGCTTTTCGGTAAAGATGGAAACAAGGTTCTGGCCGATCTCATCCTGAAAAACAAAGACGCCGTCAAGCACGCCGTCAACACGATCGCAGAGGATCTGGCCACCCTGTCCCGGAAGGTCATCAGCGAAGGGAAGGCCGACGGCATTTACTTAAGCGTCCAGAACGTTCAGGACTCCCGTATCAGCGCCGGGCTCTACAAGGAAGTGATCGCCCCCGCTGAACTCTTGGTGCTGGAAAGCGCCAACAAGGTCAGTGAAAACAACATCCTGCATATCTGCGGTTACGAGGGCAGCCGCAATGATCTGAGCCTGTACGCCGACTATAATGCAAAGGTCGTCAACTGGGCCGTAAACGTGGAAGGCATAAGCCTGGCCGAAGGCAAAAAGCTGTTCGGCGGAAGAGCGGTTATCGGCGGTTTTGACAACAGACCGGGCTCATTGCTGCATACCGGAAGCAAAGAAGAGATCGAAGCGTTCACCGAAAAACTGATACGTGACGCCGGTACGACCGGCATCATCATTGGCGCCGATTGCTGAAGAGATTTTCACAAATCCCCGGGAGGAAAGGACGAAGCAGTTTTTAAACAGAATCGTGCCAGTGGAAGATTACGTCATTTAAACCATTTTGCCGTCCCATCGCTTCTGTCACCGAAGGGGCGGCTTTTGGCATCCATGCGCCATCTGCTCAAGGGCCGTTAATGCCCAAATTCTGCTATCTTCCACCCGTCTGTGGTGATTCATGAATCATCCGGCAGTCCCAGTACTGCTTACCGCTCCCGATAATCCAGTCTTTCCTGTACCGGAGATTCACCGTAACCCTGAAATTTTGGTATGATTATCGGGCTCATCCATCAGCTCGGATTTTCTCGGGTCTACATGACATCGGCCTTCATGTCCTTAGTCTATACGCAATAGACCAAGATGTCAAGCGGCATTTTCCCTGTCAAATTCGGTACCTGATTTTTGGTTTGCCCCTTTCCAAGCCGGGCAATAATCTGGTATAACTAAAAGGACAATTGTAGAGTAAAGATGTTTGCCTGGTATCACACAACCATGCCGCGCATTGGTTGGTGGTTTAGCCCGACAGACTTGATGGCCCAAGAATTTCTATTTTTATGCAACTGTACGAAAACGGCCTTAAATTATTGACAATACTGTTCAACAGGTTAAAATAATGCTATCATAAACAAAACCTATAGGAATAATATGACAACAGATGGGAGTTACTTAATGAGTACCGGTACTTCTCTCATTCAAATCAGGGGGCTCTGCAAGGTTTTCAAAACCGATGCAGGCGAGGTCAATGTCCTTGAAGACATTAACCTTGACATCATGAAAGGCGAAATATTTGGGATTATCGGCATGAGCGGTGCCGGCAAGAGCACCTTGGTGCGGTGTCTGAACTTTCTTGAAAGACCCACCAGGGGCACCGTGTACTTTGACAACCAGGATCTTTCCACCCTCAGCCGGAAGGAGCTTTACAGGATCCGGCGGTCCATCGGGATGATTTTTCAGCAGTTCAACCTGCTCATGCAGCGCAATGTGCTGAAGAATGTCTGCTTCCCCCTGGAAATTGCCGGCGTCAAGAAAAAAGAGGCTGAGGCCCGTGCCTATGAGCTTCTGGAACTGGTTGGCCTGTCCGATAAGGCCAAGGCCTATCCGTCACAGCTTTCCGGGGGACAGAAACAGCGTGTTGCCATCGCCAGGGCCCTGGCCAACAATCCCAAGGTCATCCTGTGCGATGAAGCAACCAGCGCCCTGGACCCGGCCACAACCAAAGGCGTCCTCGCCCTGCTCAAGGACATCAACAAAAGGCTTGGCATCACCATTGTCATCATCACCCATGAGATGAGCGTGGTGGAAGAGATTTGCCAAAGGGTGGCCATCATCGATAACCGGCGCATCGCCGAGGTTGGCTATGTGCAGGACATTTTCACAAAGCCAACAACCGAAGCGGCACGCCGGCTGGTATTCCCTGAAGGTGAACGGGTGGAGCACTTTACCAGTTCCCGATGTTGTCGCATCGTGTTTAACGGAAGCTCATCCTTTGAGCCTGTTATCGCCAATATGGTGCTTGAATTCAGGCAGCCCGTCAACATCATCTTTGCCGACACCAGGAACATCGACGGAAAGGCCTTTGGACAAATTATCATTCAACTTCCTGAGGATAAGCTGGCAGGTGAAAAGATGATGGCTTATCTTCGCAACAGGGGCTTGACGGTAGAGGAGGTAAAGGACTTTGTTTAATCAGGCTACTTTGGAAATGCTTGGGCAAGGATTCCTGGAGTCACTGTACATGACGCTGGTGTCGTCGGCCATGGCCTATGTGTTAGGCCTGCCCCTTGGCATCATTCTGGTGGTTACCGACAAGGACGGTCTCAGGCCCTGCGCTGGGCTCAACCGCATCCTTGGCGTCATCATCAATCTGCTTCGCTCTGTGCCGTTCCTGATTCTTGCAATAGCCGTCAGTCCCATAACACGCTTCATCACAGGAACCACCTTAGGCTCGACCGCTACCATTGTGCCATTGGTGATTGGTGCCGCGCCTTTCATTGCCAGGATGGTGGAATCTTCGCTCAAGGAAGTGGATAAGGGCGTGATTGAAGCGGCCCTGTCCATGGGGGCTTCTCCCTTTGAAGTTATATACAAGGTAATGCTCCCTGAAGCCCGCCCCTCCCTCATCCTTGGCGCCGCCATCTCCGTGACCACCATTCTGGGTTATTCTGCCCTGACCGGTTTCGTGGGCGGCGGCGGTCTGGGTGATATCGCTATCCGCTATGGCTACTACAGATATCAGACCGACATCATGCTCATTACGGTTGCCCTCCTGGTCATCATCGTTCAGGTTCTCCAGGAGATTGGCATGAAGTTGGCCAAGTTGGGTGATAAAAGGAAATAAGCTAATAGGAGGAATTAACCATGAAGAAGACATTATCGCTCTTGCTTGCATTAACATTGGTAATTACCTTGCTGGCCGGTTGCGGCGGTACACCTGCAACCCCCCAAAGCAGTACATCTGCAACTCCCAGTACAACTGAAACGCTCAAAAAGATTGTTGTTGGCGCTACACCGGTACCTCATGCTGAAATTCTTAAAGTGGCAAAGGAAGTTTTGCTGGAGAAGGGTTATGAACTGGAAATCAGGGAATTTACCGATTATGTCCAGCCCAACCTGGCGCTCCAGAGCGGCGATCTGGACGCCAACTACTTCCAGCATACCCCTTATCTCAACGACTTCAACGCCGAGCAGAAAACTGACCTTGTGCCCATTGCAAGTATCCATTACGAACCCCTGGGGATCTACCCCGGCAAAACCAAGACCCTGGATGACTTGAAGGATGGTGCGCAAGTGGCCATTCCCAATGATACCACCAACGAAGCCAGGGCGCTGCTGCTCCTGGAAGCCCAGGGCCTGATAAAGGTTGATCCCAATGCCGGTTTGAAGGCCACGATAATAGACATTGTTGAGAATCCCAAGAACCTCAAGTTTATCGAAATTGAAGCCGCCCAGCTGGTACGTTCCCTGCAGGACGTGGATATCGCCGTCATCAATGGTAACTATGCCATCCAGGGTGGTCTGAACGCAATGACCGATGCCCTTGCCAAGGAAGAGAAAGATTCGGAAGCTGCCGTTACCTATGCCAACGTTCTGGTAGTACGCAGGGGCGACGAGAACAGGGAGGATTTGAAAGCCCTGGCCGAAGCTCTCCAGAGCGAGAAGGTCAAGAAGTTCATAGAGGATACCTATCAGGGCGCGGTTGTTCCGATGTTCTGATATACATAAGCTCCCGGGGACGAAATCTCCCGGGAGCTTTTTTGTTGCCTTACTTCCGCCCTGCCTCCCAGGAATGGGATTTGAGATTGAATTTTCTTGTAAACCATCCAATCAGCTTCAGGGCAAACCTTTAATTGATCGCAACCAGGGCCATGCCTGCGGCAATGCGGAATACCGGCACGACTGACGTTCGCCGGATTGTACTCAGGCATTTCAAGATAATCCACACGCTTAACGGCAAACATATAATGCTTGTTATTGCGGGGATATACATCTTCAGGGCCGCTGCCTGCACAATGTGAAAAGCAAAATGAAGCGCACATCCGATAAACGCACCAAGCCACAAGTATGAGACAGCCTTATTTCCGGTTAGCACCACGAGAAGGCTGATGACAATACACAGGGTTAGCTCTTCAAAAACCGTCAGCGTAAAGCCTTCCGTGCTAAAGTCCTTATATGGAGCGATTACCCGGGGGTATCTTTCTGCAAGCATGTCTTTGTCAGCCAAATCCTGAAGCCGATAATCTCCTCCATATCATGGAAGATGAAGATTATCGGAAACAGCCAGACGCATTCATTCATACCCATATCTCCAGCACATCGTTCATACCAGCCAACCCAAACAGATAAAGGATTTCAATAACGAAAGAGACAGCGTCACTGGAAAACGCCTACCAGGCCTCGCTCTCGCGTTGGAGCTGACCAACTCGATTCTCAAGCGCGCATGATGTTCCCTTTCTGGCAGGCCTTTCAGTCAAGCTGCCCATTGAGGGAATTTTCATTATCCACCCATCACAAGCATTGGCCCAGTGTTCTGTTTCTTATCGAACGGTCAGCATCTCTTCCCCGCTCTTGGTATAGGATTTAATCAGCCCATATACCAGATTATCTTCTTCGATGGCCGGTAAATGGAGTATATCGATGACTTCGATCACCATATTGACGCTGGCGTTGTTGATGAGTATCGCGGAATCCTTCAGCGTGTAGTCCAAGTGCTTAAATTTATCCACCTCATCGGAATGGCTGTTGCCCAGCGTATTCATGACATCTTCCTGCCGAACGCTCAAAACGCTGACACCGATGAGATCGCCTTTGGCAATATGTTTTCCGGTAACGCTCTGGGCGCCTATGAGCATCACAATCTTATCGTAATCCACCTGGGTTGCCCAAGAGCAAATCATACCGTATTTGCGTCCGTTTTTCTCAAAGCAAACCGCGTTCGCACCGTAGTTGAATACCCTGTCCTCCATTTTCATAAGCTCCTTCCCGATTGAAATATGACATTGAGGTTGCCGCATACTTAATAATAAACCAAACCTGGTATTTTATTTTCAATAGATATATGCTAAAATTTTAGATCAGTAAAAGAACCGGGATTGGGTAGCTAGGGTTCCGCCTTACAACGTTAAGGGTCCGCGACCGAGGGCTACAGATCCCGCAGCAGCGGGAGGCACCTATTGGCACAAAAGGCCCGAGGGGGAAGGTTCAGCGTGTTTGGTATGCGCTGAGGCTTTTCCGTCGGGCTTTTTTACATTCAGCAGGAGGAACTGTCACCATTTGCGTCCGGCGGATGCGCAAGCCCCCCTATCCATGATTATAACAAAGGAGGCAAGAGAACAATGAGACAATATTCAACCCAAATGGAAGCGGCTAGAAAAGGCATTGTTACGGAAGAACTGAAAGCAGTCGCCCAAAAAGAGCGGATGACCGTAGAGGAGTTGCTGCCGCTCGTTGCATCCGGAAAGGTTGTCATATGCGCCAACAAAAATCATAAATGCCTTGATCCCCAGGGAATTGGATCAATGTTGAAGACCAAGATCAATGTAAATCTTGGCGTGTCAAGGGATTGCAAGGATTATGACCTGGAAATGCAAAAGGTGCATGAAGCGGTGAAACTGGGCGCCCATGCCATCATGGATCTGTCGTCGCACGGAAACACCATTCCTTTCCGCAAAAGACTGATCGCCGAGTGTCCGCTCATGATCGGAACCGTGCCGGTATATGATGCCGTTATCCACTATCAGAGAGACCTGCATACCCTTACCGCGAAAGACTTCATCGATGTCGTAAGGCTGCACGCAGAGGACGGGGTCGACTTTGTCACTTTGCACTGCGGCATCACCCGACAAACAATCGAACAGATAAAAAAGCATAAAAGAAAGCTGAACATCGTTTCCAGGGGCGGCTCGCTTGTATTTGCCTGGATGTGCATGACCGGTGAGGAAAATCCCTTTTATGAGCATTTTGATGAAATCCTCGATATATGCCGTGAATATGATGTGACCATATCGCTGGGAGACGCCTGCCGGCCCGGGTGCCTTGCGGATGCTTCAGACGTATGCCAGATCGAGGAGCTTGTGCGGCTGGGCGAGCTTACTAAACGGGCCTGGAAAAAGGATGTCCAGGTGATGATTGAGGGGCCCGGGCATATGCCCATCGATCAGATTGAAGCCAATATGAAAATCCAGCAGACCATCTGCAGCGGAGCGCCTTTCTATGTGTTGGGGCCATTGGTCACAGATATCGCCCCAGGCTATGATCACATCACCGCTGCCATTGGCGGCGCCATTGCCGCCTCAGCCGGTGCGGCCTTCCTGTGCTATGTGACACCTGCTGAACACCTGGCGCTGCCTAATCTGGACGATGTCAGACAGGGCATCATTGCCATGAGAATAGCAGCCCATGCGGCAGATGTCGCAAAAGGCGTAAAAGGGGCAAGAGAAATTGATGACAGGATGGCTGAAGCCAGAAGAATGCTCGACTGGGAGACGCAATGGAAGTATGCCATCGATCCGGAAACAGCTAAAAGAATCCGTGATGAAAGAAAGCCCGAACATGAAGACACCTGCTCCATGTGCGGAAAATTCTGCGCGGTAAGAAGCATGAACAAGGCCCTTGCAGGAGAACTTGTTGATGTTTTGTAAACCGGCTCGGCGCTTTTTGTTTATAAAGGAACCGGGCTCATATTAACCCTTGCCTGGTTCCGTTTATTTTTACGCATTTTTGCCGTGTATTCTACCATACCTTGCCATACGGATAATCATGCTGCGATTTGGACTGGAACTCTTTAAGCTCACATATTTTCATGTCATCATTAAACCTGGCTATTGTTACCCCGTCACATTCGCCGATATTGCCTTCATACTCGTATCTGAAAAACCATTCCACAAATGCGGTTTTATCCACTATGGCTATCTGTTTGATGTCCCAGCGCAATACGGTGCCCTTCCGGTTCCAATCGGCGAACCATCTCTGGACCTGATCAATACCCTGATAAACGGGACCGTGGGACTCAACATAGACAATGTCCTCCGAAAATGTTTCCCGGACGGCATCGATTTTCTTGTCAATCCATGCCTGAAAGTAATTCCTGATGATGTCTTCCAAAAAATAGTGTGTCCCGGCAATCCAATGACTTTTGCCATAATCCCGTACTCTGACAGGTCATCGCCGTCTTTCAGAAAAGCAGACGGCGTAAAGGCTTCCAGTTTTCTTTTTGAAAATGCCTGAAGAGAGGCAGCCAGCACAATTCTACCCAAAAAGGTTTTAGCGGACATGGTTTGGTTATGATTTGCCGCGATGAGATTCATGTCATCCTTATGCATGGCAATCGGTGCCCCGAGTATTTCTGATAACCTGGCGGCGTTTTCCGCGTGATCGCCATGGCTTAATCCAAATGTTACCACTTACAGCACAACGTGTCAAGGCATATCATGCCGTCCGGAAATCTCATACATCTGCCCTTTCCTTCTGCTTAAATGCACGCCGCCCACATGGGCGAAGTCAATCTGGATGGTTCATTCTACAAGTGATGTCGTCCGTGTCATATTTCAGGTATGCTGTTTCATCCCGTGCGCGTAAAAAACCGCCTGTTCTGCTGAACAAGCGGTTAATAAAAACGCTATGTGGTCGTACAATTTGCTTTCCTCACTTGGGGCACTTTCCCTGTTGACCTGTGGCAGTGATGGCGATTAGATATCGCTTACACCATCCAGGATTGTCCTCAGGGCATCTGCCGAATCTCTCAGCTGTTTTTCTTCCTCAGGCGTGATGGGGAATTCAATGATTCTTTCAACACCGTTTGAGTTTATCATCGCCGGTAGGCTGATAGCAACATCCTTGATGCCGTAATGGCCGTCGAGAACAGATGAAACCGTTCTGATGGTATTCTGGTTCTTGATGAGCGTCTCAACCAGCGTATTTACAGTTACGGCTATGGCATAATATGTTGCGCCCTTGTTCTTGATGATGACTGCGCCGGCCTGCTTGACTTCGTCTTTAATCTTTGCCTTGTCCTCATCACCGAACGGCATGTCATGCATTTTCGCATATTCTTCCACATTCATACCCGCAATATGGGTAGCGCTCCACAAAGGAAGCTGGGTATCGCCATGCTCGCCAACAATATAACCGTGAACGTTTCTTACGTCAACATTGAACTTCTGAGCCAAAGTAAATCTGAAGCGAGCGCTGTCAAGAGCCGTACCTGAACCAAAGACACGACCGTTCGGAAGTCCGGTCCACTGCTGAATCTTATAGGTGAGGATATCCACAGGGTTCGAAACCACAAGGATTACACCATGCGTGTAATATTTCATGATGTTTTTGGTGATCTCCTTGGCAATAGCCACATTTGCCCTTGCCAGATCGAGCCGGGTTTGACCGGGCTTTCTGCCCATTCCTGCTGTCACAATGATAACGTCGCAGCTTGCGATGTCGGAATAATCTCCTGCATAAACTGCCATTTGGCCCAGGAAGCACAGGCCATGGTTGATGTCCAGAGCCTCTCCAACGGCCTTCTCTGCATTCACGTCAATCAAAACAATCTCACTGGCATTCTGTTCGAGCGCCATCGCAAAGGCAATTGATGCTCCTACATTTCCTGCACCGATGATAGCTACTTTTGTCTTTCCGGTTTGGTGCATATTGTGTTCCCCCTTATCTCTATCTAATTGTTAAAATAATAACTTGCTTATCGTATCACATTTTGGTAGACAAGTTTAGACAAAAACCTCACAATAAGATAACCGAAAACACAGCATATTTTGTACAAAAAGAAGAACATGAGCGATCACCTTTCGGAAATCATTGCATCCGCATGCATTATTTTATACGTTTATCCTTTATTTGAAACAATTTTACAGACGTGGTTGCCCAAAACAAAGCCGTAACCGTTGGGGTAAAAAATATTGTAACCTTTTCACACTCTGAAGTATGTTGTAAGTGAAAGGCAGAGGAGTGTGAACAAAAGATGTCCAGACTGATAAACCCGAACAACGGCTTTCTGCAGATCTATCAGAAATACCGAAATACCGTATTCGGGATCGCATTCAACTATACCAAAAGCAATGCGGACGCATGCGATATCGTACAGGAAGTTTTTATCCGTTTCCTTTCGGGCAAAAGCACCTTTAATGATGACGAGCACATCAAGGCATGTCTTATCCGGGTCACCATCAATGAATGCAAGAAGCACCTGATGTCATCCTGGATAAAGCATACCGTTTCCCTTGAGGACCAAACCATACCCATTGAGGATAAACTGGAAGACCCGGATCTTTTCCATGCCGTGATGGCATTGCCCCTGAAATATCGCACGCCCATCCATCTCCACTATTATGAGGGGTATTCGGTTTCCGAGATAGCCTCGCTCCTCGGCGCCAGGGAGGGCACTGTCAAGGTCAGGCTGTCGCGGGCAAGAAAAATGTTGAATCTCGCTGACGCCGGGATCGTTCAGGAGCTTGACCTTGTGCATGAAAATGATGCGTTCGCCTTAAAGCTGATAGCATTCACCGGTGATACGGAAATCCAGAAGGCCCTCTTTGAACTGAAACTTAAAAAGAACCTGGTGTCTTTCGATGAAATCCGGCTCGTGGAAAAATCCCTTCCGGCTGAATATATCGAACCCCATGGCTGGGACAGCATCCGTGAAGGGGAAGTTGCAGGATCAAGGCTTACCACTGGTGAAGCCGATGATGTGTACTATTTCAATTACACTTTTCCGCCATACTGGATGCAAAGCACCACCGGAGATATGGTGATTCGCGTTCTAGGCATCCGGTTGTATAAAGACGGGAAATTGTCTAACAGCATAGATTGTGATTTTTCGTACCGATTCACTCCGGACCGCTCAATCCTTCCGGAACCGGTGAAAGTAACCGTTAACCGGATCATCACAAAGGATACCTATGATGAGATGAGTTTTACCAGTGACTATGGAAGCATTTATCTCCACAGGGGTGAGATTGTCTCTCCAACAACGAGAAGGGCTGTAATGATCACCAAGGCCACATTCACCCAATATAAGGCAAGAATCTATGTGACAATACCGGAAGAAGATATCAGTGAAAGCGAAGCATCCAAAATCAGGCATCAATTCACCCAACCCAGGTTCCTGACACACCATTACTGGGCTGGGCTGGACAAACCTGAAGCATTTGATCTGGCAGTAGTCGAAAACATGGAGCGCATCCGCCTGTTTGTTGACGGTGCTGAGCAACCCATGGACGAAGCATCCCTGGAAACCGTTCCAGCCAGGGATTCCAACGGCGAGCATCTATATTACAGCTTCTATGTTGAATTTGAAGGATTCGACTATGAGAAGGCCAAAACCGTCGAGATACGTTTTGGTAATGAAGTTATTGTACTGAAGTAGATGTGGGGCGCTTTCATAGGGAAAGCATAAATCTGTCATCTAAACAGTACCAAGCAGCTGAAGGCTAGCCGATCACATCATGCGGTCCTAAGCAGAGAAAAAAGAATCTCCCGAGTATGCGCGACGCTTCGCAACTCGGGAGATTCTTTTTTGGGTTCTCTACATCTCTAGATAGTTTGTACGCTTATTCTCACATATCAAATTTCAATACATCTTCCATAGTCGGAAGTGATGTCTGTGCGCCTTTTTTCAAAACCGTAAGGGTACCAACAATATTCCCGAAATCAACCGCTTCATCGATTGTTTTGCCCTGGGAGAGTGCAACTGCCAGCGCACCAGAAAAAGAATCTCCGGCAGCAGTGGTGTCTACTACTTTGACATTCGGAACCGTTTTGTGTATTATTTTATTTCCGCTGTTATAAACAACACCATTACCACCCATTGTGACAATAACATTTTCAACCCCTTTATTCATCAAATATGCCACTGCATTTTTCGCATCCTCGACAGATTTTATGGAGATGCCAGTGATAATTTCACACTCTGTTTCATTGGGCGTTAATATATCGACTTTGGCCAGCAGGCTGTCTTCCAATTTAATTGCCGGTGCAGGATTCAGAAGTACCTTTACATCATTCCTCTTTGCAATATCTATAGCTCTCTCTACCGTATCCAGAGGAATTTCCAACTGAGCCACCATAATGCAGCTTTCTTTTATTAAATCTTCGACAGAATCAATCATTTGCGGGGCAAGTTGATAATTTGCACCCGGGTCAACGATGATAAAATTATTACCCTCGTTAACTACTATCATTGCTATCCCCGTAGGCACCCCGTCAAGCATCCTCATATGGCTGGTATCAACCGAATTCCGCCTCAAATTATTCAGTAATTCTTCTCCGAATGTATCACTACCGACACATCCTATCATTGTTACGTTACCGCCTAATTTTGCAGCCGCGACAGCCTGATTTGCGCCTTTACCTCCTGGCACTGTCATGAATCCGCTCCCCAAAACCGTCTCTCCCATAACAGGAACTTTAGGTGTTGTTATAACAAGGTCCATATTAAGGCTGCCGATAACAGTTATTCTCGACATAATGCAATAACCTCCCAAAAGTAATAATCAGCATTGCTGCCAGCAGGAGCGAAGTCTATATAATTACAGACCCCAACAGTACCAAACAAACCACGCGCCCGAGTGACATTCAGGCATCTAAGCAATCAAATACATACTTCCAAGCACAAAAAGTTTCGGGAGCCATTTTCAAAAAGCAGTCATATTATAGTGCGTAATACTATCATGGCTTGTTTATAGGCTTTGAGCCAATCTTCAGGTATCTCCGCTTCTATAGTCAATGTATCATTATACTTTGATTTTACTAGCGCACTCAAAAATTCGTTGTAATCAAAATTATCACCAGGATCGGGGTATTTCCGCTCAGGATATGATAACGGGTAGTCCATATGGACATGATGTATATAGTCAGCATAAGTGATTAAATTATTGAATGGTTCTTTCGACCAAACCATGTGCCTTAGATCCGCCATAGTAAACACATTCGGCATTCCTACTTTCTCGATTATTCTTACCGCTTCAGGTATTGTGTTAATGTAATTTGAATATTTAGGGCCAAGAGGTTCCAGAATCAGTTCCTGATCACAATTACCGGTGATATCCGCCAGCATACGCATGAACTCAATAAAAACATGTTCTTTATTAATGTCTTCCACAGACATAATGGATCTTGCTTTTCCGTTTCCCAGTATCACCTTACGGATTCCCAGCGCTTGTGCCCTCTTGCATGATTTGGTCAGATAATCCTTATAATCGGTTGGCTTAAAACCATCTGTAAAAAACAAGGGTGTACTCACCGGGAGAATTCTTGCTCCTGATATCACCGGAAACCCTAACCTCTCTACATGTTCCCGAAAACGTTTGAACTCCTCTTCACTTAACGCTTCTATTTCGGGCATATCCAATTCTGCGTAGTCATATCCTGCTGCACTGATTTTTTCGTAGTCGGCTATAAAGCCAAATCCGCCAAGTTTCATTTATCTCCCCCTATACGGCCCATCGTCTTTCCCTTCTGCCAGGTAATTAACATCTTTGCTTCTTATTTAATTCTCGCCATAGCGTCCATCTGGTCAAGAATCTTCCTCACAACCAGCATTTCTTTAAGGGAAGCACGTGGTCTGGTTCCGGTCATAAAATCGTTGAGAGTCGTTTGGGTATAGATTGGGTAATAGACATCACTGTCCGTATTGAGCGGTACATTTTGCGGTTCTTTTGTCATCGTTCTGACTTCCAGATTATTATCGGCCAATGTGTAATAACCGTTTTCCGTTACAATTGTCCACCTGTTTTCCCTCTTGGAATCGCCAGACATAGGATACGCATAACCACTTTCAAGAAGCAGCGACGCCCCGGTATCCAATCGTAGCATTGACGCTGCGTATATTTCTATATCGTACTCGTTTCCGTATTGGTAAACCGAGGCCAATACATCGGCATAGGTGCTTCCCGAAAGAAACAGCGCCATATCGATAAAATGCACACCGAGGTTTGTCATGCAGCCACCGCCGGCTGTTTTGCGAGAAAGCATCCACGGAGATGTTTCCAGATATCTTGAAGGCGGTCCGGCAATGAATTTATAGGACATATTGATTATTGGGGAATCAATGTACTTGTCTTTCAGATCATTCACCGTATCACTGTATCTCCAAATAAAAGGAATCGCACAAAATGCTCCTTTTTTCTCCGCATAGTCATACAAGAACTCAACTTCTTCTGCATTTAGCCCCGCAGGTTTTTCAATTGAGAATGCAATGTTTCTTTCAAGAAGATATTCCGCGACCTCCTTCATCCTATAGTGTGGTGCAAAGGCGAAAACAAAATCAGGCTTTGCTTCGCTTATCATTTTCCGGTAGTCTGTATAAGCAGGGCAATTGTATTTTCTCGCATACTTTATGGCAAAACCTTCAGTATCATCGCTTACCGCAATTACTGAATTTTCGGGAAGTCCCGGCAAATAAAGCGGTACATGCCAATGACTAACCCCCAACAATGCAATTTTTATTTGTGAATTATACATTGCTATACCTTCTTTTTTCTGCATTCTTGCTTGATACTCATGTCTTCGAAAGTATTGCAGACTATCAGATGTCAATAGACCTCAAATAGTCCAAGGACTTTTTCATGCCAATAGATGCGTCCGGAATATCATTCGGGTGCCATCTTCTTTCATACTCCAAAGAAAGCCAGCCATCATATCCATGTTCCTTTACCATTCTCAGAATCTCAGGCCATTTTATAATTCCCTCTCCTACGATTCTGGTATAGACATTTCTCTCTTCCTCTTTCGGGCGCGCCACATCAGATGAGACGAAAGTTCTGTCTTCTTTAAAAACAAAGTCTTTAACATGCATATAGCACACATACTGCTGCTGTAACCGAATCGCCTCTTCATATTCTTCATTTCCGGTAAACGAAAGATTCGGCTGATCATAAAGAATTCTCACAGCTTTATGGTTGATATCCCTGATAAGCTCAACGGTTTGCTTCGCAGAAACAGCCATTGTGTTAAAATGATTTTCCACTGCAAGCGTCACGCCTTTATCTGCTGCAAGGTCGCCGAGATATCTAAGAGACTGTATCAACCTCTCCCGTTTAAGTTCAATATTATCGGTTTCGCCTGCCTTGAGATTGCCTCCATAGATTCTGATATATCTGGCGCCCAAGTAATCACAATAGTCGATGACCTTTTTGATCGCTTCTATCTCCTTCTGCCTGACTTCTTCATCGAGAGAATTAAAATGGGAATTGTAAGGTGTCAAGCAAGCAATTTCTATATTGTGAGCTTCGGCGCATTTTTTTACTTCGGAAAGAAGAGAATTACTACAATCGCATGGGATCCCCGATTTATATCCATCCTGAACAATGATTTCAGCGCCATCAGCACCTATTCTTGAAAATAGTTCAATCGCTTCAAAAACGGTATATTCAGGTGTTCCCATGGTATGTCCAGCGATTTTGAACATTTAAGCTACCCCCTAATCCATACCTGGAAGCCCTGCGCTTCTCAGAATTCTGTCTAATAATTCATGTGTCTTAAATGCGTCTGCCGCATTTGTAAGAGGTGTTTTGTCATGTTTTACACAATCCAGGAAATGGCGGATCGCGTAAGTAAAACCTAATTTATCCTCAGACTTGGCCCAACCCATCGCAAGAGGTGTCATCTCAGTTGTATGATGCGCTTCAGCGTCTGTCACAGTCACACTGTCCGGCATCTTGATCAACACTGATCTGTTGCCACCATGTATTTCAATGGTTTCATGCCACTGTCCTGAACTGCGATCAGCAACCAATATACCGGCTGCACCGTTTTCAAACCGCAAATGGGCTGTCGTAAACGTCTCATAATAGGGATCCGTAAACTTTGAAAAGGCACTAACTTCTACTACTTCCCCGCCAAAGAAGCGCATGAGATCCACGATATGTATTGCATTTTCCAGTGTTGCACGGTACTCTGTTTGCGGGCGGTTCTTTTGTCCGATGATAACATCGGGCGCCCTGTCTTTATACACTTCTTTTGCTTTTTGACACACGGGTGCATACCTTCTGTTAAATCCTATCATCAACTTACGACCCGTTTTTTCCGCCAGATCAGCAATTTTGGCAGCGCCTTTCAGCGTCGTTGCCATGGGCTTTTCGCAGTATACATCCACACCAGCATTCAGCAGAAACGAAACCTGCTCCTCATGGCATTGTTTCGGGGTAAGTACAAAAGCACAATCAAGTCCGGTTTGCACAAACTCTTCCAGGTTTTCTGCAACACGCTCAGCGCCGCATATTTTTTGCGCCCGTTTTGCATTCTCTATATTTTTTGCCATAAGGGCAACAATCTGAACATCATCATATTGCGGCAAAACAGGAAGAAAATTATTCTTTGAAACGTAGCCCACACCGATGACGCCCACTCTTAGCTTTTTCTCAGCCACTGATATTCTCCTCTCTCAAGTATTCTTCCAGAACTTCTTCAAGAACTTCATATTCTTCCTTCGTCAACGCTCGCAGCGGGGCACGGCATTTATCCGTTCTGATGATTCCCCGCATTTTGAGCAACGCTTTGAGTGCGGGAATGGCAGGAATGCCAGCCAATGCGCGATCTGTTTTGACGATTTGGCTTTGTGTTATGGCAGCACCTTTATAATCACCCTCTGTGTACTGGCGATAGAGGCGGGTAAACCGCTCATGGAAGATGCTTCCCGGTCCGGTTACTGTACCGACGCCGCCTGTAATCAGGCACTGGAGGAAAAGGCTGTCGCAACCGATGAGTAGTTCCGGCTTACGCTCTGTTTGTACAAAATAGTCCTCGATTCTGATAAGATTAGGGCTACTGTATTTAATTCCGACCACATTCGGAAAGGCTTTCATGATACGGTTAAGCAAAGAAGGCTTTAAATCATTGGTCGTACACCCGGGAATATTGTAAATATATACTGGGAAATCTTCCGGTAATCCGCTGATAACATCACTATAATACTGGAACAGTGCTTCATCATCCATGGGGAAAAAGACAGGAGTCATTATCCCCACACCATCTGCGCCAATTTTAACAGCATGCTTCGCATGCGATGCTGTTTCCGCAGTTGTTATGCTGCCACATTGGATAAACGTAGGTATTCTGCGGTTATTCACTTCAACGATGATTTCGGCTATCCGCTCTCTTTCCTCTTTCGTCAAAAGCAGGCTTTCTCCATTTGTGCCGTTTGGATACAAGCAGTTCACACCAGCTTGCACCAGATACTCAGCAAATGCGGCAACAGATTGCTCATCGATTGAGCCATCTTCATTCATGGGCGTTATTGTCGCTATAACAAGGCCGTAAAGTCTTTTTTTGTCCATTTTTTCTCCTTTACCCGAACACACGATTAGTATTTTAAGGTCCCATCCCACCCCCCCTGGATATAATTTGCGGGATGGGACCTTGTTTAGATGATGTAATTTCGCGGGAGAATTACATTAGAAGTGATAGCTTATGCGAAACATTAATATTTACTGCGTACCTCAACCAGCAGTTCATACAGAGCCTTCTGCTCATCTGTAGCCTTTTTCAGGAAATCATTGATGACGCTCTTTGTAGCTTCAATAAACGGTGTCTTATCAATATTATCAGCTATATGAACACCTGCTGCGGTCAAGGCTTCCATAGCACTATCAGTAGCTTTGGGCCAGATCTCTTTATTCCACTTTTCAGTCCATGCCTCGCCGGCCTTCAGTATTGCTTCCTGATTCTCAGCAGACAAGGTATCAAACCAGGCCTTGCTTACCATGACAACACCGGGAATAGTAAAGTGTTCAGTTAAAGTCAAGTACTTAGCAACTTCATGGAAACGGTTATCATACAAAGATGCAGGCGTGTGGTCCAAACCATCGATGGTTCCTTGCTGGATGGCAGTGAAAACTTCACTGAAAGCCATAGGTGTAGCAATGGCACCCATAGCGTTTACGGCACCCGCCAGGATGGGATCTTCCATGGTACGAATCTTCAGGCCGCTCATTTCCTTAGGATTAGTAGTGAGGCGTTTGCTATTCATGATGCTCCGGCTTCCGATATTATACCAGCCGATGATTACAAACCCATGAGACTCAGCATCTTTATACAACACTTCCTTAACAGCCGGATCCACTACAGCGTTAACAGCCTGATCACCATTATCCCACAGATATGGAAGTGAAAAAACGGACCAGATAGAGTTAAAGCTGGACAGATCGGTTGATGCGCATTCGGTCATTTCAATGGTACCCTTGCGAAGTCCTTCAAAGGTTGCAGCCTTGTCTCCAAGCTGCGAAGATGGATAGAATTCCATTACCATGCGGCCGTCCGAGTACTCCTCGATGAGCTCAGCCAGCGCATGGGCACCGTCTGCCTGAACACCGGTAGCGGCAAATGTCACCGAATACTTCACTTTGATAGCACCATCATTGGAAGTATTGCCGGAGCCATTAGGAGCAGATGCGCTCGGAGCTGGGGAATTCGTGGCAGGTCCATTTGATGTGTTACTTGAGCACGCTGCCAGGGTAAAAATCATAACAACAACAAGCAAAAGAGAGATAATCTTTTTCATTGAAATTCCTCCTTCTTATTTCGTCGAAATCATATTTTGGGGCTAATTAATCTGACTTTTACTGATGGCTTTCCTTTTGCGGGACATAAAAACATAAATCTCATCAGTCCATACAAATCAGCTCCTCGACAGCCGGAAACACCTGCGGTACAAAGCTTATCACTAGAATTTAATGACCGCTTTGACAGCAGCGCCTGACATCATATCTTCAAACGCTCTAAGTGCATCTTTGAATTCGTAAACCGTAATGAGTTTTTTGAGATCATCTTTTATTTTTACAAGCATTCCTACTGAGGCTGAAGAACCATTTGATTTACGATGCGGGAAAGGCCCCTTACCTCCAACAACAGTTAATTCCTTGCGCATGATGGGCAGCAATTCAACATCGCCTGCCGGACCATGATAAACGCTGGCCACAACAATTCGTCCGCCAGGTCGCACTGCCTGGAAAGCATCCTGCATCACAGAAACTGCACCGGTAGCTTCTATAACAACATCTACACCCTTAATGTCACTCAGAGCCCTGACTTGCTCCAACCAATTCGGATCATTGCGATCAATTGCTTCCACCCAATGAAATTCCTTGACCTTAGCCAACCTCGTCTTGTTTTTCTCGACACCAATCACCACATCTGCTCCCATGCTTTTAAGGATGCGAGCGGTAATGAGTCCGAGCGGGCCAAGGCCAAACACCAAAACCGTATCCCCAGGCTTTATATTTGCCTGAATGGCTACATGATAAGCACAATTGGTCGGTTCGAGCAGCGTGGCTGTAATATCGTCCAGCTCTGGAGGGATCGGGCTGACAAAGCTATACTCGGGAGTATTTAGTACAAGGGTTTCTTCGGAAAAGCCTCCGGGAAGCAATGCTTCATTCATGCTTTTGCAGTAATTAGGCAAGCCATTAAGGCAATTCCAGCACTGACCACACGTTCTTGATAATTCGCTGGCCACACGCATACCGTTCTTGATTCCGTTTGCGCCGTCTCCTGCATCGACAACTACGCCGGAAAATTCATGTCCAAAATAGCGTTCGTCAGCAAGTGAGCGTTCTCCGCGATACAACGCGATGTCGCTGCCACATATGCTGCAGGCGCTTACGTGAATCTTCACGGTTCCGGGCTGCAGTTCGCATATTTCATTAAGATTATCATGCAGTTCCAATTTGCCATAATCGACTAAAGCCACTCTTTTCATAGTTTCATTCCTTTCATGAGGCTTTACGTTGCAGAACTGGTTTATAATCTGTCAATCTCACTACACATTAAATCCCAATAGTGTCGGAATAAATGTAACCAGCATCGGTACATAAGTGATAAGGAACAGAATAATGATCTCGGCAATCATATAGGGCATTGTACCTTTGACGGTTTTCTCAATCGGAATATTGGCAATTCTGCCTGTGATAAACAGGCTATAACCCAGAGGAGGCGTAATGCAACCAATGGTCAGGTTCAGTGCCATGATCACACCAAAATGGATCAGGCTTATTCCCAAGGACTGGGCAACAGGAGCAAGGATAGGCGCAAGGATGATGACAGAAGCACCGCCGTCCATGAACATGCCCATAATAAGCAGCAGAATATTGACCAAGAAAAGAAATACATATTTGTTGTTTGTGATGGAAAGGATCAGATCATTGACCAGTACAGGCATCTGCAGAGCTGTCAAACCATAGCTGAAAACACGCGCACAGGCAATAATCAGAAGAAGCGGTCCGGCGCTGACTGCTGTTGACAGCAATATTTGCGGTATATCACGCAATCTCAGTGTACGTGTAATGAGGAGACTGACAAGCAGGCTGTAAACCACAGAAATTGCACCGGCCTCGGTAGGCGTCATGACGCCGCCCATGATTCCACCGACCACGATCAGCGGCATACCCAATGGCAGAATACCGTCTATTAAGATTTTGACGATTTCACGACGAGTCATTTTTTCCGTGCGTCGCGGAAAATTGCATCTCTTGTTCCGAATCAGGACAACAGCCATTAGTGCAAGACCTATGAGGATGCCGGGTATTATGCCTCCCATAAACATTGCGCCGACGGAAGCTCCAACAGCAGTTGCATAAACCACCATAATGATGCTCGGCGGAATAATGGGACCGCACACCGATGCGGCTGCGATGACGCCCGCAGCTTCTTCAGCGGCATATCCCTCTTTTTTCATAGCGGGAATCAGAATCCCGCCCATACAGGAAGCGGAAGCTTGCGCAGAACCAGTAATACCTCCGAAGAACATACTGGATACGATACCGGCTTGGGCAAGGCTCCCCGGAATCCGTCCGATCAAGAGACTTGCAAATCTAATTAGCTTTTCGGTTATTCCACCACGATTCATTATTTCCCCCGCCAGCATAAAGAACGGAATCGCCAGCAAAGGGAGGTTTCCCATTCCGTTAAAAATAGCCTGGGGAATCGCTATCGTAGCCAATGGTGTACCGGTGCTAACCGCAAGGACAACAAGGCTCAGAGCTCCTGTGAGAAATAAGCTAATATACACAGGGACTCCTACAATTATCAAAATAAAAGTTAAAGCCACAAGCAGTCCAATTATTACTTCCATGGTTGTTCTCCTTTTTCTTTTATTTCTCGGAATCGCTCATTACTTTGCCTTTAAAGGCCCGGATGGACTCATAAACGCAAAGTGCAAAACCAATCGGAATGGACATGTAATAATACATTCTGGGCACTCTTAGCACGACGCTCTTCATTGTGCCTTCCAACGTATACTGAGCGGAAACAACCAACAAAAACGCCAAACACATCAGAGTAATCAAAGTTATAATGGTGCGTATCAGAACACGGATCTTTTTTGATTTTCGCTTGTTGACAAAGGATGTAAATTCTGTGTGCCTGTTCATACGGACTGCCTTAGCGCTCCCGAACATTCCCATCGCCACCAGCAACGCCTGGTTCACCTCGTCGGCCCACAACAAACCAAAGTGGAATAAGTAGCGTCCTATTACGCCGACTGTTGCAATGATTACAATAGCAGCCAAGGTTGCGATGCAGACAACATCTTCCACCCATTTAATCCCTGTGTCTACTCCGCTTAAAACTTTCTTCACTTTTCTTCCCCTCATTCCTTATGGAAACGTTTCAATTTAATTTAATTATTGCACAACATATTTACTTTGTCAATCACTCGTTTTATGACAAACGCTAGCTATAAATGTACATAATGCATAAATCCACCCATGTAATATGTATATCATTTAGGGAAATCTGATATAATACGAGACAGCCAGCCTTATAGAAACGTTTCATATGTCGAGACGGTTTGACAATCTTTGATTTAGTAATATAAAGTATTATTATATAACAGGCATGCGAAAATACAAAGTATAGTCTAGTGGCACTTGGGAGGTTCGCCTTGAATTCTGTTACAATAAAAGATGTTGCCAAAGCTGCTGGCGTCTCATTGGGCACAGTATCTCGCGTACTCAGAAACGAGAGATCGGTAAAACCATCCACAAGAGAACGGGTTTTAAAGGTGATCGAAGAACTGAATTACCACCCGAATGCCTTGGCGCGCCAGCTTCGCACCCAAGAAACGAAAACCGTTGTCGCTATTGTGCCTAATATAAAGAACTCTCTCTTTCACGATGTATTATTTGGCATTGAATCAGAGGCTGAGGCTAACGGTTACCAGGTACTGATAGCCGACATGCATAACCAACCTACCATAGAGATGCACTATTTTGCCGCAATCCGGCAGCGTCAAATCGACGGTATTATTTCAATGTCATCCAACATGGCACAGAAGCTTATTGAGGAGGGTGCCTGCGAATACCCGATGGTAATGGCCATTCAAAGCTTCGAGAATGGCAACATTCCCTGTGTATCTATAGATAACGCGGCTGCTGCAAAAGCAATGATGTTGCATTTGATCCGAATGGGCTATCGTAAAATCGCGCATATCACCAGTTCCATACCCTTGTTGTTGTATCAGGATCGTCTAAACAGCTATATCAACACTTTAAAAGAGTACAACATTCCTGTAGATATGGATTTGGTACGCTTCGGCCCCCCATCAATCCAGGGCGGATATGAGCAAATGGAATCTCTACTTGCCACAGGAAAGCGGATTGAGGCAGTATTCGCTGCTGGTGACACCATGGCCATCGGCGCTATAAAAGCCTTGAAAAAAAACGGGTTAAGAGTTCCCGAAGATTGTGCTGTAGTAGGTTTTGATGATATTGAACTATCCACCTTTTGGGACCCTCCTTTGACTACCATACGCCAGCCCAAAGTGCAGATAGGTCAGTGTGCCTTTCGAAAGCTGCTCTCATTAATGAAGAAAGAGCCCATCCTGAATATGAAAGATATACTCCCATATGAGCTGGTAATCCGGGGGAGTTGCGGATATTATCTTAAAAAATAGGCAAGCCGCAAAAGCATGAGATCCTTTTGACGCTTTCGCCGGAAATCATGTTTCTGCCATTATCATTTATCCAAAATCATCTTGCAGAAAGCCAATATCTCCGCTTTTCTGGATTCCACATCTTCCCGGCTGGCTATTGAACACAACCCCAGCTTACCGCAGCATGCGATCTCCAGATGCCCGTAAAAATGCTCAATACTTTCAATAATCCTGCCGCATTCCCGCATGCCGGGTCCCGTTCGCAAGGCTATCACATATCCTTTCTTGCCCCTTCTGATGGCGGCATGGGGTTCATGGGTGTTGCACCAGGGTGTGCATCTGTCAATGAATGCCTTAAACTGGCCCGGGATGTCCCCCCAATATGACGGCGCAACCGATATAATCACGTCGGCCCACTCCAATTCATTCATAATCAGGTCTAGATCATCCTGTTGAATACAACGGGCGGTCAGATAACAACTCTAGCATCCCTTGCAGAATCCATATTGATAATCATCGATGCAGATGCTCCTGGTATTGTATCTGCCGGACAGCTGTCCCGAAACGATCTTTGCAATTTCCGCCGTCGCACCTGTCCGTACAGGACTGCAATTAATCACAAGCGCATTCATCACAGTTCTCCTCAATTTGGAAACCTTTACGGGCAATTTCCGTTCATCAGGATTTGGCGTAATTTAAAACGAAAGGCCGATTTCTTCATGCCATGGACGAACTCGGTTTTCGGCAATCACAATGGTCAGCCAGTTCTTGCTTTTAACTGCTATTTTTATCTATTCACATAAATATGTCAATGCTTTTGTGGGTGATGATTGATAAGTAGCCATTTGAGGAAATCCAGCATTTCAGTATGGCAGCGGAATTTGCAAAAGGCTCCCCGTCGCCGACGTATCGTCGACGACGGAGAGCCGTATTACCGGTCAGCTAAAAACGGGCTTCAAACCGACTCATGGTATTTGTATTTCTTAAGAATTCTTCCGAAAACCAGGCATATCGCCGCTCCTAACAAGCCCATCAGACCTGCCCCGGAGCCTTTTCCCGAACCAAACATAGCAATCATGATGCTGTACGGAGGCATATGTGCCATGAATGGTTCACAGACCACGTCAACCATCCAGCCGCAGAAGAAAAATCCGATGGGTATTGTGAAAAACTGCATCGTGTTTCTGCAGGCATATACTCTTCCCTGCATCCCGACCGGTATCGCCGTACGCACGATAACGTCAAGGCTCGTACTCATCAACGGTATGGGTACATAACCCAAAATCTGTGCGATACACCATGTAATCGGGGTATTTGTCAAAGACATCAGGAAGTTATCGGTTGTCAGAGAGAACAGCATGGTTGCCAAGATAAGACGAATCCGAACTTTAGGTGGCGGCAAAACGGACGCTATCAAACTGCCGACAAGCATCGCAACGCCCGCAGTGGAAGTGACAATTCCCAGGACGACCTCCCCGCCATTTGTGGACTATCCGGTTTCTTCTTACCAGCTACCGGCCTTAACCCACAATTTAGTGACTATTATATCACCAGGCCACAATACTGGCAAATTATCCCCGTTCAGTATATACGCGTTTTGGGAAAGCATTATCTGTGGGCTGGATATGGCTTTAAATATGTAAATGGAACAGCAGAACGCTGCTCCATCCACATACAATAAATCTTCAAATACCTGCTATACCCTCTGTTCATATTGTTCCGTTCAGAACAATAGATAAAACTACAGGACCTCTTCAATTTTCTTCCGGACTTCCTTGATATCCGTAGTCGGTTCGAATCGGGCAACGATATCTCCCTTCCTGTCAATCACGAACTTGGTAAAGTTCCATTTGATCTTGCCGTTGTTTTTATAATCCTTATCCATCCTTTCAACGATGGGCGTCAGAACCTTCTCCATCGGACCGCTGAACCCCTGGAATGTGGTATTGGCGGTCAGCCACTTGTAAAGGGGGATCGCGTTTTCTCCATTCACTTCCACCTTGCTGAACTGGGGAAATGTAATGCCGAATCTGCCCGTGCAGAAAGCATGGATCTCCGCGTCAGTGCCGGGGGCCTGATTCTCAAATTGGTTGCACGGAAAATCAAGTATCTCGAAGCCCTTGTCATGCAGTTCCTCATACAAAGCCTGTAAATCCCCATATTGCGGCGTAAATCCGCATTCGGTTGCCGTATTGACAATCAGCAGAACCTTTCCGGCATATTGCGATAAAGCCACTTCACTGCCATCCTGTGCTTTGACCTTAAAATCATAAACGTTCATAGGTTCACCTCCATATCTACGATTTGACGAATAGCGCTTAGCCTGTCGTGTACAGGTTATTCATCATTATCAGGATGATAGCCGATAAGGGTATCCATCCGTATATTAATATTTACCACCCAGCTTCATCCGGGAATAAAATACTTGCGGAAACGCCGTGTTTTATTATTTCATGTTTTTGTACTATGATTTATGTAAAACCTGCTGTACCAGCCAGGATGCATGATGAAAAGGAGATGTAAAATTTCGGGAGGTATGATGATGAACGCATACGGGATAGCCTTAACAACCTTTGAAAATGAGCAGCAGGCAAGGCCTGTCATCGACGAGATTTTAAGATGCAGGCTGGCGGCTTGCGTCCAGGAAATAAAAATAAAGAGCCATTACTCATGGAAGGGCGAGCTTTGCCACGAGGACGAGGTATTGGTGCTGCTTAAAACCAGGAAGGAACTATATCCCCAACTGGAAAAGAAGCTCCTGGAGATTCATCCCTATGAGACACCGGAAATCCTGTTTGTGGACGCTGAAAAGGGAAGCGCCGCATACCTGGCCTGGATCGATGAGCAGACACGAAAATAATGGGCTTTACGGGAAAAGGAAACATCATATCTTCTGCACAAAGTATAGCCGCATGGATGGAGACTGCTTGCCATCCAGCGGCTATTGTGTTTCATAAGGTATGGAACATCTTTTTCAGTTCGCTTTTGATATTGCCGCCCATGGTTTTCAGGCAGACAATCAGAACGGCGAAGGACAATACGCACGTTACAGGAACCTGCCATGGTACGGCTTCCTCCGAAATGATCATCAGCACGACAGAGGTGATCAGCGAAAGGAGCGAAAACAATATCATGGGAAGCAGGTTGCGCCTTTGCCGCTCGAAATCCGTATACAGCAGAAGGCAAACTGCGATCAGCGCGCCGAAGCATATAATCGAAACCACGTTTGATGCCCATCCGGATGTAATGAATACGTCGATCAGGACAAGCAGTATACAGCTTTGCACGATAGCCTTGGTAAACTGGCTGATGCGATTGTATTCGATCATGTCCGGAGAAACACACAGCGACCAAACCATGTAAAGCGACCAGATGACGATGACACTCCATGCCTTTCCGCCGGCCCAGATGTTTATTGCCGCACACAGCAATGCAGAAAGCCAAAACAGGTTCTTCGCTATCTCAATGATGATGCTGCGATGGCTTTTTCTTTTCTGTGGCTTTGGATAGGTTATCTTAATCCGCAATGAGTTCACTCCCTTCAACAACCGGGGTAAGGCCATCCCGGCAAAGAAGCTCATACAGCGCTTCTTCAAAGGACGGATCTATCGTATTCTTGGACACAGACAACGTTGCGGTATTCCCGATGGTCACCATGGAACAGCTCGCCCGGTTGATATTTGACGCCAGTACAAAATCCATGCTTTCTATTCGTCCGGCGATCTCCGGCGGTAAGGAGACGACACCTATGTTGGAAAGTGTGCTGCTGAAGATCCTCTCCCCGAGGAAACCATATACCAGCCTTGCGACAGGCGCTTTGAGGAATAGAGGAATAAAGCGGATCGCGTTTGTTATCCTGTTTGCCGCGTTAACCATCTCGTTCATTGCCTGGCGGGAAGCCTTCTCCGTGAGTTGGCGCGTGATTTCCGGTATCAGCGCATCCGGGTCGGAGATACTTGTCAGCGGCAGCCGTATGCCGCAGTACATGGAAAAGTTCCTGAGGGTCTCCGATGGATAGAATTTTCGCATATTTACGGGAACCTGGATGTTGAAGTCACCGTCAATATTGTCGGCTGCCCTCCTACCTGCGACAAACATCAGAGAAAGGATGTACGCCGTGACAGTCGCGCCTTTTCTCGCGGCAACAGCCTTCAAATCGGCTGCGTCCATCTTGAAATGTATGACCCTGCAGGGTCTTACACGGGACAGTTTGCCGCCAAATTGCACGGCAGCTTTATCGACAAAGCCGGAGGACGCGCCTTCCGGCCGGATATTGAGAAACTCGTTGGCGATTTCGCCCGGGGAGACCAGACCGTTAACCGGTAAAACGCCATTTTCACAGGAAGATGCTACGCCAAGCAGCCGGAAATATTCCGCGATAAGGGTCTTAAGAAAGCACATCCCGCCTGTTGCGTCGGTCAGGATATGGAAGTACTCAATACTGATGCGGTTTCGGTAATAGAAAACGCGGAAGCTCTGTGATCCGCTTCGCCCTACATGGATGGGCTGGCAGGGACGCTTTCATAAAATATGATTATTGTTATTTACTATACCTGTTATTATAATAGACTCGTGTCTATTAATCAACGCTAATTGAATTTAACCTGGCAAATAAGGGGGCCAACATACATTTAAAAACCATCATGTTCCTAATAAATTCACGATGTCATAAATTTTAGCGGAGTTTGCAGTATCCATGCCCGGATAAAGGAGAGCAGAATATATGAGCAAAGGGCAAAATAATAGCTTGATGATAAAAATAGCCGCCTTCATCGTAGACAAACGCAACCTGTTCTTCTTTATTTATGCCGTTCTGATTGTTTTTTCGTTCTTCTCAATAAACTGGGTAAAGGTGGAGAGCAAACTGTCGGCTTACCTGGCTGAAGACTCGGAGACGCGTCAGGGCCTTAATATCATGGAAGACGAATTCCTTACCTACGGTACGGCGAAGGTCATGGTTGCCAATATTTCTTATGCTCAGGCAAAAGCAATTGCTGAAAGGATTCGGGAAATTGACGGTGTTTCCTCTGTTGACTTTGATGATACCCCTGATCACTATAAAGACGCCTCCGCTCTCTTCAACGTAACTTTCGCTTATGATGAGAAAGACGATAAATGTGTTGAAGCCTTGAATGCATTGGAAGAAGCGCTTTCTGAATATGACCTCTATATAGACTCCGATTTGGGCAATGCGCTTGTAAAAAATATAATCAATGAAGTCAAACTCGTTACCATATATGCGGCGATCATTGTTGTAAGTGCATTGGTTCTGACTTCCCGTACATACGCCGAAGTGCCGGTTCTGTTGCTCAACTTTTTGTCGGCGGCAATCATCAATATGGGCACGAATTTTCTTCTGGGAACCATCTCTTTTGTGTCAAATTCCGTTACGATAATCTTGCAGCTCGCCATGTCGATAGACTATGCCCTCATGCTATGTCACCGATACCTGGAAGAGCGTGAGAAACTTTCAGCGAGAGAGGCAGTGATTACAGCATTAAGCAAGGCCATTCCCGAAATATCTGCCAGCAGCCTGACCACCATCGGCGGTTTGCTTGCAATGACTTTTATGAAGTTCCGAATCGGATTCGATATGGGTATTGTGCTGATCAAAGCCATTTTCATCAGTCTGGTGACGGTTTTTACCCTGATGCCCGGGCTTCTTATGCTGTTCAGCAATTTGATCGATAAAACGAAACATAAGAACTTCGTCCCAAAGATCTCTTTCGTGGGTAAGTTCGCTTATAACACAAGGAAAATCGTCCCGCCGGTTTTTGTTTTGATACTGGTAGCGGCTCTGATCTTTTCAGGAAAAGTTTCGTATGTTTACGGCTATTCCCTTTTGTCAACACCAAAACTCAATGATTCACAAATAGCGGAGGCTATAATCAAAAAGACCTTTGGCTCTGAAAATATGCTCGCTTTGCTGGTGCCGTCGGGTGATTACGAGGCTGAGGCGAAACTTCTTACCGAACTGGAAAACCGTGATGAAGTGAAATATGCCGTTGGGCTCGCCAATATTGAGGCGATGGACGGCTATACGCTGACTGACAGGCTGACCCCCAGAGAGTTTTCTGAACTGACAGATTTGGATTATGAGCTGACCAAGGCCTTGTACGGGGTCTATGCGGTCAAGGAGGAGAATTACGGCAAGGTGGTAAGCGGACTGGATTCCTACAGCGTACCGCTCATCGATATGTTTATGTTTTTGTATGAACAGGTACAGCAGGGATATATCACGCTGGATGCCGATTTGCAGGATGCCTTGGACAGCGCGTATCAGCAAATGAACGACGCCAAACTCCAACTTCACGGGGAGAATTACAGCCGTATGCTGATTAGTCTTAACCTTCCGGAAGAAGGTGATGAAACCTTCTCATTCCTTGATACCATACACAATATAGCCGGCAAATACTATGCCGATGATGTCTACCTGGTCGGTAATTCCATAAACGAGTACGATCTTTATAAAGCATTCAACAACGACAATACGCTGGTCAGCCTGCTGTCTGTTGCTTTCGTTATTGTCGTTTTGCTGATGACGTTCAAATCAGTCGGTTTATCCCTACTGTTGGTGATGGTTATCCAGGGCAGCATCTGGATCAACTTCTCTTTCCCCTATTTATTCAAAGCCAACGTATTTTTCATGAGTTATCTGATCGCCAGTGCAATCCAGATGGGTACGAACATCGACTACGCCATTGTCATTTCCAGCCGGTATCAGGAATTGAAGAATAAGATGCATCCGCGGGAGGCTATTATAGCAACAATGAACCTGTCATTTCCTACCCTGATCACATCCGGGATGATGATGGCCGTAGCCGGAAGTCTGATTGGAAATATGACTTCCGAACCAACCATAGCGGGTATCGGCCAAAGTATTGGTCGCGGGACCATCATATCGCTTGTTTTGGTCATGTTTGTTCTGCCTCAGATTTTGCTTCTCGGGGATAAGGTTATAGAAAAAACATCGTTTTCCATCAGCATCCCCGTACGCACGCAAAGCGCCAGTGGCATCATTTATGTCAACGGCCGGATTAGCGGGAAAGTATCAGGCACAATCACCGGCACTGTCCGCGGTATTATCCGTGGCGATGTGAACGCTCTCGTGGAATCGGGTGAAATGAAGTTGCTGAGCGAAGAACTGGAAGAGCAAAAGGAGGGAAAAAATGAAAAAGAGACATAAGAAAAGCATTGCATCCCTTCTGGCAGCCATTCTGTGTTTAAATAGCATCTTGCTGAACGTTGGCGCTACGGCGGCCGTAAATTCAGAGGTCATATACATCAGCACCGTGGAGGACTTGATCGCCATCGCCAAGAAATGTTCCCTCGACACCTGGTCCATCGGGAAAACAGTCATTTTGCGCAATGACATTGATCTTACCGGAACAGGTTTTACATCCATACCTACCTTTGGCGGAACCTTTGATGGGCAGGGACATACCATAAGCGGTCTTTCGCTGACAGGGTACAACTCGCCTCAGGGATTGTTCCGATATATTCAGGCGAATGCCTTGGTCAAGAATCTCACGGTACAGGGAATCGTAACGCCATCAGGGACAAAGGCCATTATTGGCGGCGTGGCCGGGAGCAACAGCGGCACAATCCTGAACTGCTCTTTTATCGGAACCGTCAAGGGTGACAAATATGTAGGCGGTATAGCCGGCATTAATGAAGCGGAGGGTTTGATCTCAAACTGTTCCGCAAAGGGTGTCATAAACGGCAAGCATTATGTTGGCGGCATAGCCGGAGAGAACCTGGGAATAATTCTGCTTTGCAATAATGAAGCCAGCGTCAATACAACCGTATCGGAAAGCTCATTAAGCCTGGAAGATCTTCAAAATTTTAGCACAGATAGTGTGATGACATTTTCTCCGGCAGATCTTCTGGACGTTACGGATGTGGGCGGCATTGCGGGCATTTCCAGCGGCATCATCCAAAGTTGCTCAAATAATGGCACAGTGGGCTACCAGCATGTCGGATACAATATCGGCGGCATTGTTGGCAGGCAGTCCGGCTATCTAAACGGTTGTACAAACAGGGGCCGTGTATTTGGCAGAAAGGATGTTGGGGGCATCGCCGGCCAAATTGAGCCCTTTAGCACCTGGCAGCTTTCGGAGGATGTCCTGTCAAAACTGCGAACAGAACTGAATGCATTGCAGAAACAGATAAATAGCGTAATCAATGACAGCAGCCGCTATACCTCCGAAATCTCCACAAATCTTGCCATGATTCAGGGCTATGCGGCAGAGGCCAGGGATGCCGGCGATGCTCTGGCGGATCAGACCGCGTCATGGCTTAATGACAACATCGACAGCGTGAACGATGCCAGCGCCCGCATCACGGAAACGCTGGTGGCTATGGAACCCATCGTGGATGCGATTTCCGGCTCAATTGAAGACATGAACAGGGCAATCGGCGAATACAAGGCCGCCATGCAGTTGCTTGAAAACGCCACGGACAGCGCCAAGATAGGTATGAATAAGATCTATTCCGCCCTGGATGAAATGCGCGACGCATTGCGCTATGCGGGGAATGCGGTTGACAGGATTTCTGCGGCAATCCGCTCCCTAAAGGCAAGCCTTGGCGATGATGAGGCTGCGAAGAAAGCGCTTTCGGATATGCAGTCAGGAATGGCTGACCTCATGAACGCCATGAAAAAGATCAGCGAGGCTGCCAGCGCCTTATCGCATGCTACTGACACGCTGGCAAACTCTGAAGCATGGCAAGAAAGCATGTCTGCCATGCGTGAGGGTGCCGGCGAGCTTGTGACGGCGACCAGCAAAATGGCTGACGCGCTCCAGGACATTAGAAATGCTTTAAATGCCCTGATGGGCGGTTTTGATCCCGGACAGCTTTTCGCCGCCCTACCCCCACTGGAAAATGCCGTTGCCAATCTTGCGGCTGCGGCCGAGCTATCGGCTTCAGGGTTTTCAAAAACCGCCTCCGGTCTTGAGAAATTAGTCATCGCCTATGAGAATCATGAAGAAACCCGACGGGCATGGCAGGATCTCACGCATGGTTTGACGATGGTAGAGAACGCGATTAATGACGGAACAGCTATTGATTATGCGGCTGCTCTACATGGGCTGGAAAGGATACAGGACAGCCTGGCCGTGTTGACGGAACGTGTCAATATCAATGAATTCAGGGATATCCATGGCGGCGTACAGTCTCTTGAAGGTGCAATGGAAGACATAGAGACGTCGGCCAATAACCTGAAGAGCATGATTGACCGTTTGCAGGCAATCGGTACGGAGCCCGGGCAAACGGATTTGGAAGCCCTGATGAAAGGATTTTCCGACCTGGCGGATGCGGCGCAGCAAGCCGCTGCCGCCTTGCTGAAAATCAATACCGCTCTTAACAGTCTGCTGCAATCGGAGGCGGTAAAAGCATACGACGGCATGTTGTTTGCCAATCTCAGGCAGATTGCCGAGGGCGTTGTGGAAGCGGCAAATGCTATGAAGACAATCAGCGACGCGGCTATCAAACTGTCAGGGCATATAGAATGGAGTAAACTGAACGAAAGTGTCAATTCCATGAAGTCGGTGGCGGGCGATATAACCCGCGCAATTGCCGGCATGCAGGATGCGGTATCCTATGTACAGGACGCATGGCCTTCTATTAAGGCCGCGGGCAACTCTGCATCAAAGGCGCTTTCTAATGCTATCGAAGCAACAAACACGCTGAAAAGCTCTGTTGATACCATCGCGGAATCGGTGGCCGAAATACGGGATTTGATTTCCGATCTCGCCGCGCGCCCGACAATAACCTTCAAGAAGTTGGACAGCCAATATATTGATACCAGGAATGCGCTTTCCGAAGCGCTTGGCAATATCTCGGATGCGTTATCCGTCTTGAACCATACGGCTTCCGGCGCATCCGAAACATTACTCGCAGATATCCAGGCTATTTCTGACCAGATATTTGTCATATTTGATCTGCTTGCGGACGCAGTTGAAGATGTATCGGAAACCGGTACGGACATCACGGATTACATAGAAGACATATCCAGGCAGGACACTGATTCGGATACCGGAGGTAAAGCGGGAGGCTGCACCAATTATGGCGTCATACAGGGGGATATCAACGTCGGTGGAATCGCCGGTTCCATAGCCATCGAATATGATTTCGATCCGGAAGACGATCATTCGCTGACGGAGAAACTATCCCCAGGTTCAAAGTATCTGCTTCGGGCTGTCATAACCAACTGTGAAAACTACGGCAAGATTGCATCCAAGAAGAATCATGCGGGCGGTATTGTCGGTCTGATGGATTTCGGCTATGTGGTACATTCGTTAAACAACGGTACCGTAAGCAGCATTGACGGGGATTATGTCGGGGGCATAGCAGGTAAATCCAACGGCACAATCGAGCAATGCTTTGTAAAAAGTTCCCTGTCCGGGGCCGACTATATCGGAGGCATCGCAGGCTATGGCACCGATCTTTATCATTGCTATTCCTTAATTCAAGTGGAGAATGCCCATGAATTTGTTGGCGCCATCGCCGGATACGCCGACGGGGTATTGCAATGGAATCGCTTTGTGAACGACGAATTGGCCGGCGTCAACGGTGTAAGCTACGAGGGAAAAGCAGAACCGATCTCCTATGAAGAACTCTTATCGGTGGAAGGCCTGCCCGATATTTTTCAGGTTTTCCGGTTGACTTTTGTCTGTGACGGTAAAGAAGTGGCGGTTATCCCGTTTAAATACGGAGAAACCATTTCGGCTGAAATGATCCCTGATGTACCGAAAAAAGACGGATACTTTGGCGAGTGGGATAGGGATGATTTTACAAACATGACTTTTGATGCGACCGTTGAGGCAGTTTATCAACGATACATCACGACGCTGGCAAGCGAGCGGACCCGGGACGGCGGATTATCTATCATTCTGGTGGACGGACTGTTTACAACGCATGCATCGCTGGCTATCACGGAAATGGAAAGAGAAGACCGCTTCAATGGCGAACAGGTCCTGGAGAAATGGACGGTTTCCGTAACGGACGACGGCCAGGCTACCCATACCGTTCGTTACCTTGCACCCGGCAAAAAGACTTCCGGGATCAATATCTATTTGCTCAGGGATGGTTCCTGGGAAAAAGCGGAATATACGGCATTGGGGAGCTATTTGCTCTTTACCATGGACGGAACAGAGGCAACATTTATCGTTACTTCATCAAAAAACTATATGATACCAATTGTATTGGGCATTCTGGCTGTCTCCCTGAGCATCGTCGCTTTTCCCTGGATGTACAGAAGGCGGAGAAACTCTTCCCATTCTCATGTTGCCCCTTAGCCAATGGTCAGCCTATCAAACATTTGTCTCGAGAGCGCTAAAATATGGATTCCGCTGTCTTTTTTCAAGAAAGCAATTATTAAAGGCATTCCGTCGGGCCAGTGTGCAAAATAAGGATATTATCCCCAGAGCAATGCTCTATGTCCAAGGCTTTGCCTTTTTCGATGCTACTGGAAGCATGTATTGGGCAGAAAATGATTCTTGCAGCGTTGCATTCCTTCATATGCCATAAGGAACAGGAAAAAGCGGAGGGGCTCCACGGTTGATCAATCTCCTGATACACAAACATGGTGCTGTTTTACAGCACCATGACTCCTATTTTATATTCCATTAAGGCCTTAACCCTATCTTTGGCACAAAGGCCGTAAAAAATCATATTTCACCTACTCTTCTGTCTTTAAGTTGGGATGATAAGCATCAGCTACACGCTGGATGCTTTTTATAATCTCTTCCCTAAAATATGTCCCCGGTTCTTTATTGATAAAAATACTGATTCCAAGATTATCACCAAACGGCTCTACTCTAAAACAATAACATTGATTGGTGAAGTTAATGGAATTACTCTTTTTCTTTTCGGCATATCCTGCCATAACCATTTCAAAGCCGTTTATCGGTTACACATGCTCAAGAATTGAGAGGTTGCCTTCTCTACCATCCTCCCCCGTCAGTACTGAGATTCCTCTACGGCTATTTTTCTCGTCTATCTTGAGCAGCATCATAACCTCCCATGTCAAGCAATTTATTAAATTATTTAAACATTCTAACTATTATCTAAATATTGAATAGCAACGGAGATTAACGATAGACATCGTTTATAAAAATACTCGAAGTGTCTATTATCCTCAATGTCTGCTTTAGTGGTTTCATGGTGGCGAATTCTAAAGCTATTACCTATTACAGTTAATTCACTAAACTCCTTTTCAAATAAATTTTTATAAGGCTCTTTGTTTTCAGACATATCATTAATTATTTTTTCTAGAGACTTCTTTTTATCTAAGGTTGGAGAATAATAAGTTTTTAGTCTTTCAAAAGCATCCCAAATTTTCTCGACAGCAATTTTATAGTTACCCTCATTGTAATAACTATCAGCTTCTTGAAGCAATTCTTTAAGTCCATATTCTTGTATCGAAGCAAGCTGACAACTTAACAACGGAGCATCATAAATACTTTCTATTTTTCCGTTAATTAGTCTTATTGGTAGTTCATTTAGTTTGAAAGGGTGTTAAAATAAAATTGTGTCTGGTGTATAATAAAATCACAAAGGAGGCTGGTAATTATGGATAAAAATACCTA
>ENA-OWPA01000287-OWPA01000287.1-bioreactor-metagenome-genome-assembly--contig:-NODE-287-length-82409-cov-7.337985_pt1 | contig 82409 bp, 83 predicted proteins | sample MGYA00238139_ERZ651803 | MGnify/ENA primary metagenome ERZ651803 (study PRJEB26909, sample SAMN07631231) | bioreactor metagenome | isolation source: Switchgrass digestor | place: USA: Dartmouth... | reverse complement strand
AAAGTGAGGTAGTTCTTTCTACTCATAGCTAAAGCTTTTTGGAACCACCTGCATAGCAGGTGGTTTTCGGTATACAATTAAATGGTCAGTATCATAAGACACTGACCATTTTTATATTTAACGCAAATTTTTAAAATAAATAGCATAAAAAAGCCTTAGAATCGCTTCTAACGAGCGAAAATGACCGCTCCAATGGTTTTATATCGATAAGTTTTTAAACACCCTTAAAACTAAAATATACTTCGAAATTAATTTAAATACATTTCAACTTTTTTTATCCGAATTTTCAAGCTTTTTAAATGCGAATGTAAGATATTGCCTTACACTTCCTACAAGAAGAGTAAAAGCAATAGGACCTATAAAAGTAAACCAATTAACATACATTCTATTTTCTTGGGGGTCATCAGGGTAATAACTAAATTTTATAACAAAATAAGGAAAATCAGGATTATTACGGCCTTCAGCTAGGTAATTTTTGACAAACAAAACTTCTCCAATAATGCAAACTAAAAAAATAAGGAAAGTAAGTAAACTAAACTTTATCAGTTTAGTTCTTCCTAGGTTTTTATAATAGTTCCACTTTCTTAATTTATAGTATAAGTAAAGGTTAGCTGCTAAATAAGCAGGAATAATATAGAATAAACCAAAAAGAAGAAACTCTGGATTTATATAATAGCCTGTTTCTGTAGGACCAGGAGAAAGCTCATAAATACGTTTAAAACCCAAAAAAGATACTAAATAAAGAATTGCTAATGTAAACAAATCCACAAAATTTTGTTGAATAAAATCTTTTTTCATAATTTAGCCCACCTTGATAAAAATTAGGTGTCATTTTTCTTTATAGAATTCAATTTTTTCCATACATTCAAGTATGCTTCCAGGTTGAAAACTCAACAATTATGTCTATATCGCTGTTTCCATATTGCTCATCTCTGGCGTATGAACCAAATATACCGATTTTATTGACAGCATATTCTTTTTCGAATAAAGGTTTGACTTCTTTTAATAGTTTTTCTACTGCTGGCCTATTTAGCTTGGGCATAAATCACCCTCTTGTGAGAGACTTTTTTATTATATTTATTGTATAGCAAAACAAGACTCATATCTGCTTAACAATTAAATATTTGTTAAATTTATCCAGCATTTTGTATGATTGGTCGTAACACATAGCTGTATTAAAAAAAATGCCCCACCGTGGGACACTTCTAACGTAATTTAGCGACAAAATTTAATGACCACCTTGAGGTGTGGTAGGTTCTATTAATTTCCTTCTTACCGCCCAAGAGAAACTTTGTGAATGTAAACCTACCTTACTCAGATATAAGCCTTTTTTCGCCCCTTATTTCCTGGATTGGCTGAATATTTTGCGTCACCTCGACTATGCCCAAAAACTCTCCATCTTTATTACGAACCGCAAAGTACCTGATATAGGCATACATGTCTTTTATCTTAATCCAGAAATCTTCGTGGTCTTTTTTGCCCGCTTTCAGGTCTGCTACGATCTGCTGCACGATATGGACGCTGGCAGGTGGGTGACAATTCTCTACCGTCCTACCGATTACCGTTACAGGTCTTGGGAAGATCCTCTCCTTAGTCTGGGAAAAATACTTTACTATCCCTTCTTTATCCACAAAGGTAATATCAATTGGTAATGTATTAAAGATGGCTTCGACTTCTTCCGGCAGCAGAACGCCAGTTTCAAATTTAAGATAACCGTCGTTAACCTGTCTTTCCCCTTCAGCTTGAACTTTAGCCTCCACATTCACTCGTTTGGGTTTCCATTTTTTCTCAGGTTGTATCAGACAGTAGCCAAATTCTTCGCTTGCTTCTTCAATTTTTAGCCATTCATCTTCCGTCAGGTTTTCCAAAGCCATCGGGAATAAAATTTTCTCTTCTTTATAGATCATTTCAGCCACGCGCTCAAGGGCATGGTTGGCTTTTTCCACCACTTCATCCTTATTCCCCTGATAATCAGTAAGACACCGGAGTACTTCCCTAAGTTCAGCTCTAATTTCATCATCCACGCCCCACATTACTTTAGGCGGTGCCGTAATATTGTACTTTTCCAGATAAGGGAATAAAAGATTTTCCTTTCTGGCATAGTGTTTCTCGACTTCCAGCAATCTTTTAAAATTGTTAGCGAGCGATTTCAGATGCTCTTGGCTGTCGTCTGAGGCAAAATCGTTCAAATGGGGCTTAATCGTAGTATTGATTAGCTCCTCCAAGGCTTTATTTTCCAAGCGAAAAGTGTGCACAGGATGGCCAGGTACATCTTCATCCTGCTGTGTTTCATGAATCTCGGCAATAGAGCCTTTAAAGACCGCAGCATGGACATCACACAGTCTTTGGATTTCCTCTACCGGCATACCTTCCCTGATCAGGGCTTGTTCCATTTCCGAAATCTCAGCCGGGGAAACGCCTTCGATTAATTTTTCAAACCTCGGCTTAACCTCTTCCACACTTTTACCCCGGTGCAGTTCACCAATTAACTCTTTTAAAACCTTCTGCCTATACTCCCGGTTATTAATATATTCGCTCAACAAATCCACCCCGCTTTTAGCTTATTTGATTGAAGTTTACAACCTCACGTGGACGAGTTCCTTCAATCTTGTCCCTATTATTACAAATCGCAGCTATTAGTTTCTCCTAAAGCAAGGCGAATTAATCCATAAGCATTATTTACGTCCTCACAAAAAAAATACCGGTATCACAGGAAAAATCTGATGGCACTGGTATTTAACGAACAAAGCCTTAAAGCATTACATGTTTCCTTTCTAAACACTTGCATCTAATCTGTTTTAAGTATTTGCTCTGCTTTTTTAAGGATTGCTTTAAACTCTTTTGTATTACTTACTTCATTGATGGATTTCGGCTTTAAAGGTGATTGAATATGCTCTTGCATTTTTAATTCATACCATTTAACATCATGCCAGCTTCCCAACTTGTATCCCACATTTCGACAAATCCCCATTGTTTTAAAGCCAAAAGCCTCATGAAAACTTTCGCTGTTAATATTAGGCAACGCAACTAAAGCATAAGCGTTATAAAAGCCTTGTAGTTTTAATGACTCAATTAAAGCAAAGTAAAGCGCTTTTCCGATATGTTTTCTGTGATACTCTGGGTCAATATAGACTGAAAATTCTACTGCCCATTTATACGCTTCCCGTTCTCCAAAAGGAGATGCATAGGCATATCCTACTATCTCATTGTCAATTGCGCAAACAAGCCAAGGATAATATTTCTGAATCTTAGCCATTCTTTCTTGAAATTCTATGATTGTTGGAACTTTATATTCAAAAGTAATGGCAGTATTTGTTACATAAGGTGCATATATTTTTAATATTGAAGCGCTGTCATCTGACGTGGCAAGTCTAATTATCTTCTGTTTCTGCATTTCATGACCTCCACCACATGAATTCAAAATTGATTATTTCTAGATTATGCTAAGCCCTCACATGGCAAACAATAATATGAAAAGACACCTGTTCTATCTCAAATTGAACAAGTGCCTTTTCCCTTGTAACTGCTTTCATCTCACAACCTGCCAAATAACTGTTTAGTTGTTATCCGTAACCGTTATAGCGAACTCAGGAGGATTCTGCAGATGTTTCTTTACGGTACACAGATTCATCGTATGGATAATAGCATCCCGGTACTTTTCGGGAAAGCCTTCCGGCAACTGCAGGTTAATTTCTACCTTTGAAACTAAACCGGTTTCCTTGTCTTTTTCTATATCCATGAAAAGCTTCATACCTTGGGGATCAATACCTTTATTTCGGCAAAAGCTAAGAGCATAAGTACCTGCACAAGTTCCAATGGAAGCTAAAAAAAGCTCAAAGGGTGTCGGGGCACTTCCTTCTCCTCCGTTAGTCACCGGCTGGTCGCACTTAATGACAAAGTCTTTAAGTTTGGCATCTACTCGCATGCCGCCGGGAAAATCAACGCTTAAATAGGACATGGTATCACCTCAGAGAATTTTTAATTTATTATACCACCAGGGGGTATAATAGTCTACTCACTGTATTATTATTTATAATTATCTATATATAAACTCTCTGCAAACCAGGGTTTTAGCATTTTTGCCGGTTTCCAAATTTGAAAAGGCGTTTGGCTACGCCCCTCTGATATTTTACTTTGTTGTTAGACCGTCTAAAATTATAACGACACCTCTGCAATTAAATTGCTTAAATCAGCTCGATAATAGTCATTTTCAAAAAGCATAAGTTTATTAGCGTCATCATAGAGGATAAAGTTATTGCTTGCTTTCCCGTTCGGATTTTCTTTCAGCAGTTGAAAGCAGTAAATAGCCCTGTCATCTGCTTTCACACATTTGTCTAGTAACTCTTGATACCCGGTTTGTAAATCAGTTGAAGGTGTAACCTTGTTCTCTTCCCGGATCAAAGAAGTAAGCTGGACAAACTGTTCAGGAGTCAAAGACACTTCCGGCCTGTTTTTCTTGACAACCTCCCAGTTCATTATCTTTGCTGAATCGTAATACTCAATTTTACCGGCCTGAACCAACAATTTCTCTAAGGTTTGGGCCAACTCTTCACTTTCGTAAAAAGCAATCCGGTTGCCGGTTACGTTTTCACTGAAAAGGCCATCTGCGTAATTTAGGATCTTAGAATACCAATGCCCGTCTACCCGGTAATCTATAAATAAAGTAACCGTTGGTTCCATCCGAAATCTATCATTTGGCACAACTTCTTTAAGGTCCATACTGCTTATTTTTTGTCCCAAATCCGCTAACAAATTCGGCTCTACATTTAGCGACTTATCGACTCCGGTCGCTTCTGAGGGACTGGTCTGAAACATCAATTTGCTGCCCTGCTTGTTAAGTTGAAGAGTAATTTCAGTAGGCGTGGAGCTTTCTGCCTTGTTTACCCAGCTTAGGCTGTGGACTCTGAAGACAAGGCAAACCAGCAAGGATAAGGCTACTGCCAGGGTTAGACAGCAAAAATATTCTTTTCTACACTTGCCTAACGGCTTCTTTTCAACAAAAAAGGAAAAGCATAAATACCCTAAAGCAAGAGCTATCACGGCACCCAAAAGTCCAGGATAAGCCCTTGGCAAATGACGCTCGTTAATTGGCGGCAAAACTTTAAGAAGTATCCCATCCCAGATTAACCTGTTTAAGAAGGAATTTGACATATAATATCCCAGCAACCCGCTTCCTAACACAGCCAAAAGTTTATCCCGGGAAAGACTATTCATTTGTGTTCACCTCCGCTAGTTCTTGTAAAATTGCTAATGTTTCCGATGAAAGGCTATAAGAGTCTCGATTTTGTAAGATCATTTGACCGGTTTGTTCATCTACGTAAGCCATGATTTGGCCTCCTAAAGGATAAGTTAAAAGCAGCTCATAACCTTTTCTGACATCCGGGTAAGCCGCCGGCTTACTTTCTTCTTCCGCTTTTTCTATACCCTGGACTAAAGCAGCATATTTCCCCTGTTTTAAGGCTTCCCTGTCAAGATGCAGTATCCAGGAACTATCACCGTCATCAACCAGGTAAATCGTAGCTTCCTCTATTCCTTCCAACCGGGCAAATGTTTTTTGATTATAGCTATAGATTCCGTAAAGCAAGCCGCTCCACAGTAGAAAAACAGCCGCTCCTCCCAGGATAAAGTTAACGATCTTCTTTCGCTGAAAAACTCGCTTATCACTGACTAAATAGCCTAATATTACTGCCATTAAAGCGCCGATTAGGGCAGGGGTAATTAAGCCGGCTAAAAAGTCCAGGGTAGGATTGAAGGGAAAATAACCCATCCCACCTCTATAATAAAGGTCAGCATCCCACCACTGTCCCTGCTGGGCATAAGCGGAAAAGAAAATTCCTAAGCCAAATTCGGCCAATTTGTAAGGTAAAGCCATGATCGCTTTAGGGACGATAAAACTGTCTAAGGTATAAAACCTGGAAAATAGCCCTAAAAGGAAACCGAACAGGCCGTAGATAATGATTCTCCGCAGGCCGGTAATCCAAGCTTTTATTTTACTGATTAACACCTCATCATCTACTTCTGCTAAAGGAACATTGAGCTTAAGGGTAGAACCTAACAGCTTATCCAACTCCTGTTGGCAGTGAGCACAAGTTCCCAGATGTTTTTCCATGAATTTCATTTCTTCTTTAGCCAAGGTTTCATCCAAATACCCTTGTAGCTTAGCAGAATACTTACAAGTCACTGCTTTCCCTCCAATCCTTCGTAAATTTTTCGAAATTGTTGTCTCGCCCGGTAAATCCCTACCTTAACGCTGTTTAAATCTAGTCCTGTCACTTGACTGATTTCATTGTAGGAAAAATACTGCACATCTCTTAGAATAAGCAAGGTCCGGTACTTATCCGGCAACTGGCTAATCGCTTTTAGGATCGTCTCCCTTAATTCCCGGTTCACAGTTACTTCTTCAGGACTCGGGCGGCCGTCTACCATGTCAGCGGATAGCATTTCTGCCTTACTTAGCACCCTGGTACTCTTGGCCTTGACGTAATCGAGATAAGTATTCCTGGCAATACGATAAATCCAAGTTTTAAAGCTGGATCTGCCCTCAAATTTAGCAATGTTTAAATAAACCTTGAGAAAGACGTCCTGGCACATTTCCTCGGCCGTATTTAAGTCCCCACAAAGATAATACAGATATGAAAATATGGGATTTTTATATTTTTGGTAGAGGGCAGTAAATTCCTGGTACAAGTAAATCTTCCTTTCTTAGGGTTACCGGTAACCTTTCGTAATTATAGACTGAAAAAGGTAATAAATGTTACACAAAATAATTAAACTCACTCTTTTCGAGTGAGTTTTATCATTTGTATAACAACATCTATAAGATTGGATTCTGCCTCATCTGGCTTCATTGATTTTTTTACTGGCAAAGTAATTGATAATCCCTTGGGTAATTTTTTCTGTCAAAGTCATTAAGTAGGATTCCTTCTGCAAGTTATTGCGTTCCCGGGCATTACTTAAGTATCCGATTTCAACCAAGACAGCAGGGATCTTGGTGTTCCTGAGCATATAAAAGGTACTTTGTTTAGCAATTCTTTTTTTCATTCCCGGAACCTTTCTCAATTCCTCCTGAATTGCTTCCGCCAAAATCTTTCCCTGCTGAGACTTGGGATGATAAAAAGTTTCAGCTCCTGCACTGTTAGTATTTTTCGAACTGTTAACATGAATGGTAAGCAGGATATCAGCTTTACTGCTATGAACCAGATCAATTCTCTGCTTTAAGTCGTAACGCTTTGCTTCCAGCCCATGTAACCCTTTAATGGCATGGTTATAGTCCCCGTCCCTCGTTAGAATAACCTTGGCACCTTTAGCCTCCAGGTTAGCTTTTAACATTTTGGCCATGGCAAGATTAATTTCTTTTTCTTTTAGCTTTCCCCAAGTTGCTCCAGGATCATATCCTCCATGTCCTGGGTCAATTGCAATTACTTTAGAAACCAAAGGCTTTTGAAATTTTGGAACTAAGGCCTGCAATTTTAGATTGTTCATAAAGATAAAGCAGATTAGCAACGCTGCTATTTTAAATTTCATAAGCTTATACACCTTCAACGATAATTACATTTGATCAACTATCCAACCGGCTTTTCATAGGCTTAAAAAGTAAATCTCTTTAAAAGCTTTAGTGAAACCACAACATCTACTATATTTTTTGAATAATTACAGAAAACTAGTATGAAAAAAAGTGGATATTTTCTTGAAGATTTTCCAAAATAAGCTTCGGCTTATTTATTGAAACATTTTGACATATGGGATTCTTCTACTTTAATGTTTTTAATTATTCAAAAAGTTACTCTTTGCAAAGAAACCTATTTCCTAGAAACTGCGTCTAAAATAGTGACAATCTGGAAAGGGGTTTTTAAAACATGAGGGTTAAAAAGTTAGTAGCAAGTATTCTGTCAGTTTCAGTCTTAACAATTTACCCGTTTATAAGCGCTAATGCCAATCCAAGCATAAACAACGTGTCTTTTGCAGAGGAAGTTAGAACTATCGGAACACCGCTTAAATATACTTCCTACCTGTCTTTTTCCGGTACTGTAAAAGGAATTGAGGTAACAAAGCCTACTGAAGGCTCAGAAACTCTTCGCTACATTTTTGTAGAAAACGAAGAGGGGCAAGTTGCTTACTTTGTTGTAACGGAAGACACCTTTATTCTTAATGAGGACCAATTGGAAGAAGGTGCTAAAATCATCGGTTTTTATGATGCCAGCAAACCGATGATCATGATCTATCCGCCTCAATACCCGGTGGAAGTAATAGCGGTAAATCAGGCAGAAAATATTAAAGTTGATATCTTTGACCAAGATTTAGTAAGTGTAGACGGCATGTTAAAGCTTACGCTTACCCCTCAAACGGAAGTTGTGTCTCAAGATGGTACAACTTATCAAGGAAAGTTAGGTAATCAAAAATTAGTAGTAGTTTTTAAGACTACTACCAAAAGCATCCCGGCCCAAACCAATCCTACGAAAGTAATCGTTTTAGCAGGAGACAATTCTGAAACTACGGAAGAACCTAAGCCCACTTTAAATAATCTACTGGCCGAACAATTGGAACTTCTGATTGGCGACCAAAAATTTTCCGTTCCATCTGCCTACGTAAATAATAAAGGTACACTTATGCTTCCCTTACGTGTGGTTGTTGAAAGATTAAATCAAAAACTAACCTGGGATAAAGCTTTGGAGCAAGTTGTTGTCAATGATCAGATCACTCTAACTATTGGTCAAGACAGGTACCTTACTGCTGATGGAAGAGTCATCAACTTAGGTGCACCGCCGGAACTTAAAGACGGCAGAACCTTTGTCCCTCTTGATTTCTTTGTAAAAGTACTTGGTGAGACTGTGTATCTTGCAAAGTAAAACAGTTTAAAAATTTAAAAGTCCCCCCAAATATAAGACCCTTCGACAGCCTTTTAGCTGCCGAAGGGTCACTCTCTATCATAGAATTAATCTGCTTTGTTACTTGCTATAGCTACTGACGAGCCAGATAGCTTGAATGTATACCTAGAAATTCATTTCTTTTCTTTCCATACTTCCTCTGTATCCCGGGTATTCCTGGCTACCACTTTTCCACGTTTAATAATCCATGCCTTGGTGCTTTGCTCAACTATTGCTTCCGGAGCGGAAGCAGCATCGAGGATGACCAGATCAGCATAACAGCCTTCTTCTACACCATACTTGGGTAATCTCATGGCCTTGGCCGGATTATAAGTACCCATTTTTAAAATTGTATTTAACTCAGCTTCGGTCCCCATTTGAGCAACCTGAGCCGTTAAGAGAGCCTCCTCCAAGAGGTCATGATTGCCGAAGGGGCGGAAAGGATCTCGCACATTGTCGGAAGCAAAAGCAATGTTAACCCCGGCGTTCAAAAATTCCCGTATTCTGGTTACTCCCCTGCGCTGCAGTACTTCGTCATAGCGTCCCATTAGGTAAAGATTACAAGAAGGTAAAGTAACAATTGTCATGCCGGCATCTTTTACCTTGCTGATCACCCTGTCAGCCGTTGCTTTAGGGACAGCACTAAGGGCAGTGCAATGACCGGCAGTAACCCTGCCCTGGTAACCCATTTCAATGGTTTTTTCCGCAACGTATTCTAAAGCATCTACATTAGGCGCATCGGATTCGTCTACGTGGAGGTCTAAATCCACATCCAGCTCCTTGGCCAAACGGAAGATATGATCGGTAAAATGTTTATGGTCTTCTTCCAGATGGGGACATCCGCCTAAGAGATCCGCTCCTTCGCTGATTGCCTGTCTAAGCACACCTAAATCTGCTTCCTGTATTCCACCTTTATGACTGGAAGGAAAGGCAATAACCTGAAGTGTCAAAACGTCTTTCAATTCTTCTTTTAGCTTTAAAATCGGTCTGATGATGCCCAAACCGACCGCTCTATCAATGGTAATATGGGTGCGGAGGGCGATTGTTCCTTTGCTGATAGCCAATTCGGCAGCTTTCCTGGCCCGCTGGTAGATATCCTCCGGATCATACTTGGCAAAAAATTCGTTCATGCTGATAATAGCACCCATCAAAGTTCCACTTTCGTTTTTCAAGATGTGGGAAGTCATAGTTTTATCCAAATGGGTATGAAGATCTACAAAACCAGGAATAATGAGTTTCCCTTGAGCGTCGATAATCTGCTCTGCTTCAATCCCCAAATCCTGTCCGATCTTTGCAATAATGTTATCTTTTATTCCAATGTCTAGTTGCTGAGACTCGTTACCGAATAACCTGGCGTTTTTAATCAATAGGCTATACAATACTCTAACCTCCCGTATTTTTAGATTAGGTAGTAGGGCATAATTTCATGATACTTGATCTTCCATGCACTGTCGAGGGGCTCAAATTGTCTCTTTTTAGATTAATATGTATTTTTTGATCTCCGGAATCTTCCCTGAAAATTTAGTGGTTCATGGATATAAAAAAAGCTTGTCGTTTGACAAGCTTTTTACAATTGAATCATGCCTTTTGCCAACGTAACACCGGCTGGCGAGCTGCCCGGACTTCATCCAGTCTGCCGATAACTGTACTATGGGGTGCCTGGCGGACTAAATCCGGATCTTCTTTACATTCAGCAGCTATTTTAGCCATAGCCTCCACAAAACTGTCGAGGGTTTCTTTGCTTTCGGTTTCCGTTGGTTCGATCATCATAGCTTCCTCTACAATTAACGGGAAGTAAATTGTAGGAGGATGGTAGCCATAATCTAAAAGACGTTTGGCAATATCTAAGGTATGAACGCCGTACTCCTTGAGGTTCTTAGGAGTAATAATAAATTCATGCTTGCAATGTCTTTCAAAAGGCAAATGGTAGTATTTAGATAAGCGTTTTTTCAAGTAATTAGCGTTTAAGACCGCATCTTCACTGGTTTGTTTTAGGCCCTCAGCACCTAAAGCACGAATATAAGTGTAAGCGCGGACTAAAACTGCAAAGTTGCCATAAAAAGCCTTCATCCTGCCAATGGAATCAGGTAGATCATAATTTAACACATACTTATCATTAGTTGAATCATACTCTACTGTCGGTTTAGGTAGGAAGGGTATCAAAAAGTCTTTTACTCCTACCGGACCGGCACCTGGTCCTCCACCGCCGTGGGGGGTAGAGAAAGTTTTATGTAGGTTAAAGTGAACAACGTCAAAGCCCATGTCGCCGGGACGGGCATAACCCATAATGGCATTAGTGTTAGCCCCGTCGTAGTACAAAAGTCCTCCTGCATCATGGACAACTTTGGCTATTTCTACGATATTGCTTTCAAATAAACCTAAGGTATTAGGATTGGTAAGCATTAAAGCTGCCGTTTCGTCGCTTACGGCTGCCTTTAAGGCTTCAACATCTACTTCTCCATTCTCCTTGGATTTAATTTCAACAATTTTAAAGCCCGCCATGGCAGCTGTAGCCGGGTTAGTACCGTGAGCAGAATCAGGTACTATAACCTTGATCCGCTGGTTTTCCCCTCTGGACTCATGATAAGCTTTAATGATTTTCATACCGGTTAACTCACCATGAGCACCGGCAGCGGGCTGTAAAGTTACTTTAGCCATCCCGGCAATTTCAGCCAAATACCCGGCTAATTCGTACATGAGCTGTAAAGCCCCTTGAACAGTGTCTTCCGGTTGATAAGGATGAAGTCTGCTAAAGCCGGAAAGTCTGGCCATTTCTTCATTAACCTTAGGATTGTATTTCATGGTGCAAGAGCCTAAGGGATAAAAGCCGGTATCAACACCAAAATTAAGCTGGGATAACCTGGTAAAGTGGCGAACCAACTCTACTTCACTGACTTCAGGAAGTTCAGGTTCTTCATTTCTTAAAACTGCTTGGGGAAGAAGTGCGGCAACATTTTCTTCCGGTACGTCACAAGCTGGTAAGGAACAGGCGCGACGGCCCGGAGAAGATTGTTCAAAAATCAAATCTTCTTGCTTTAACACTTACATTCCCCCCAATCTTTCAACTAAATAATCTATTTCCTCTTTGCTTCTAATTTCGGTAACACAAACTAAAACGTCGTTTTCCATTCCCGGGTAGAAGCGCTTCAAAGGCAGTCCGCCCAGGATATTATCTTGCAACAAAGCCTGGTTAACAGCTTCTGGGTCCTTCTTCAGCCTGATCACAAATTCATTGAAGAAAGGCGCGTTAAAGACCGGTTCAACGTTTGGCAGGGCAGTTAACTTTTTAAAGGCATAATGAGCTTTTTGCAAGTTCAGCTCAGCCATTTCCCGCAAGCCTTTTTTGCCTAAAGCTGCCAAGGTCATAGTTGCAGCTAAAGCGCATAATGCCTGGTTGGAACAGATATTGGAAGTAGCCTTTTCCCTCCGAATATGTTGCTCTCTGGCCTGTAAGGTTAAAACATAAGCCCTTCTGCCTCTGTTATCGACAGTTTCGCCGACAATTCTGCCCGGTATTTTACGTACATACCTTTCCTTTATTGCCAAAAAGCCGAGATAGGGTCCGCCAAAGCTTATGCTGTTACCAAAACTTTGCCCTTCCCCTGCAACAATATCCGCCCCGCATTTACCGGGAGCTTCCAAAATACCTAAAGCAACCGGTTCAACCACTGTAGTAATAAGCAACGCACCATTGGCGTGAGCCAGCTCAGCTAAAGCGCGAAGATCTTCTACATTGCCAAAAAAGTTGGGATATTGGACGATTATTGCTGCAGTCTGATTGGTTAATAAGGATTCAAAAGAGCTAGCGGTGGACAAACCGTTTACATGTTCAACCACCTTTACAATGATGCCAAGACTTTTAGCATAGGTTTCTAGAACTTCCCTGTATTCAGGATGGACAGCACTGGAAATAAGTATTTCATTTTTTTTGCGTTCGCAAGCCATGATGGCTGCTTCAGTCATAGCCGTAGCCCCGTCATACATGGAAGCATTGGAAATATCCATACCTGTTAACTCACAAATCATGGTTTGATACTCGAAAATAGCCTGTAATGTACCCTGGCTGATTTCCGGCTGATAAGGTGTGTAGGCCGTATAGAATTCTGAACGTAGTAACAACTGGCCAACAAAACTTGGTGCATAATGGTCATAGGCTCCTGCCCCTAAAAAGCAGGTTAGGTCTTCTAAGCTTCTGTTTTTCTTACTTAAACCTTTGACCAGTTTTTTTACCTCAAATTCAGATAGACCATGCGGTATAGCCATAGGCTTTTGGGGGCGAATACTTTTAGGTACATCCCCAAACAGCTCTTCTACAGAGCCTACACCGATGGCTCTGAGCATCTCGCTCCGATCCTGATCGGTGTTGGGAAGGTAATTCATTCTTATTCTTCCTCCTTAAGGAATGCTTCGTATTCTTCAGCAGACATTAAATCATCAAGTTGGCTAGGATCGTCTAATTCAACAACGATCATCCAGCCTTCGCCATAAGGATCGCTGTTAACTAACTCAGGAGAATCTGCTAAAGCTGAGTTACTTTCTACTACTTTACCGCTAACAGGAGAATAAACATCGGAAACTGCTTTTACAGATTCAACGGTACCAAAGGACTCGTTAGCTGTAACTTTGTCACCTTCTTCAGGTAAATCAACAAAAACAACATCACCTAAAGAATCTTGAGCATGATCGGTAATACCAATTTTAACTTTGTTCCCTTCTACTAAAACCCATTCGTGATCTTTTGAATACTTTAATTCGCTTTTAATCATAATTAAGTTTCCTCCTTTTATTTTTTTTAGCTTCTTTTATAAAATGGTGTACGCACTATTTGTGCTTTTACATCCTTATTGCGGATTCCAACGCTGATTTCTGAACCAATTTCAGCATAGGCTGCCTCAATTAAAGCTAATCCCAAGTTCTTATCGAGAGTAGGAGAGTAACTGCCGGTGGTAATAAAACCGATTTCCTTCCCGTCTTTTTTGACAGGATAACCGGCGCGAGGTATGCCTCTTTCCACCATTTCAAGTCCTACTACTTTTCTAGGAATACCCGCTTCTTTTTGCTTCTTAAGTGCAGCCTTACCGATAAAGTCCTCTTCCTTGTCAAGAGCCACAAAACGGCCTAATCCTGCTTCTAGAGGTGTGATCTCTTCTCCCAGCTCGTGTCCATAAAGAGGCATTTTGCATTCAAAGCGCAAGGTGTCTCTCGCACCAAGTCCACAGGGTAAAATGTCTTCGCCACCGACTTCTAAAATTTTGTTCCACAATTGGACTGTCTTTTCCTGTGGGCAATATACTTCAAAGCCGTCTTCACCGGTATAGCCGGTTCTGGAGATCAGACATTCGACCCCATCTACCTGGCCGTAAATATAATGGTAATAAGCAATATCGGCCAGCTTCACATCTGTCAGTTTTTGCAAAATACTCTCGGCTAAGGGCCCTTGTATAGCAAGTTGACCTGTTGCAGAAGACTCGTTAATAATTTCTACCTCGTCCCCTGCTTTGTGATCTAACAACCACTGGAAGTCTTTCTCAGTATTTGAAGCATTGACAACCAAGAGGTACTCATTTTCTCTTTCCTTGTGTACTAAAAGATCGTCAACTGTGCCACCGTTAGGCAGGCAAAGTACGTTGTACTGGATCTGATGAATAGCTATTTTGCTAACATCATTGGTGACCATTTTTTGCAGGAATTTTAGCGCATCGGGTCCTTTAACCCTGATTTCCCCCATATGGCTGACATCAAATAAGCCTGCTTTTGTTCTAACGGCTTTATGTTCTTCAATAATGCCGCTATACTGTACAGGCATATCCCATCCGCCAAAGTCAACCATCTTAGCACCTAAAGCACGGTGAACTTCGTTGAGTGGGGTCTTCTTTAACTCGGCCATTAACACACCTCCAAAATATTTTCCTCTAAAACTATAAGTAGTATCGCCCCCTTTTGTTTAAAATATAGCACATTACTCTTTTAAACAAAAGAAGGACACGGGAAAACAGCACGCTTGTGACAAACTTCGCAAACTTACTATGCCACGAATTTGATGCTATTTTCCCCTGTCCTTTTACCTGAGAGATTACCCGAAAAATCGAGTTTCCCCTTTGGTGTTCTAATAAACTCTCCAGAGGCTGTGTCAGCCAGCGGTACTTTTGCCTGAGAGTTTCCCAGCTAGTTTAGCATCTAGCAAGTTGCTCCTTCGGCGCCGTAAAAGGTCTCTCCCGCTAACTTTCATTCACGTATATTATTTTGTATTACATAAGACATTATATAAGGAATTCATTAATTTGCAACATTTTCGAAAAAATAAAGATAAAACAAATACTATTTCAGTTTAGCGCTTATTCATATTCGCCGTTAAAGTCAAATTCCCTTTTAAATAAACAAGTTATTTTTTTCACTAATCCGCCATCCGATTGCTAAATGGTGTTACTTAAGGATTATTTGCTGAAAAAAGCACATAATACAGATATGAAAGATTAGTAAGGTGATCTCTTATGAGGCAAAGGAACAGTACCACTTTTAACCAACTTGGTAAAATCAGTCTTGGTTTAGCGGCTGCTTTTTTAGGAACTATAGGAATTAAAAAAATAGGAAGAAAAGCGGTCCAAGAGATCAGCAGGAAGAGCATTAAAATCATTATGACTGATATCTATGACGAAAACCTTTGGGAGTTTGTCTCAGCCGCAACTAGAGTTGGTCTACAAAACATTGTAGAAGCTAATATGCGGGCTGATCAAGGAAGCGTCATTGAACGGCCTTTAGGCAGTCCCAGAAAATTTCCTTCTTTTGATAGTTTAATGTTTAATTTTGCTCAACTGCACGACTTTCCTACCCCAGGTGACAGGCCTATCGACCTAGCAGTGACCATCGGGCCTAAAGCAGCTAAACCCTTAACTTTAAAAATACCGCTAATTATTGCGGGAATGGCCTACGGTTATGCTTTAAGCGAAGACTTTAAAGTTGCCCTGGCCAAAGGTGCCAGCCTGGCGGGTACCGCTACCAACACAGGTGAAGGGGCTTGGCTGGAAAGGGAAAGGAAGGCTGCCGACAAGTTGATCTTGCAATATAACAGGGGACACTGGTCCAAAGAAACTCATATTTTGCGGCAAGCAGACGCCATCGAAATTCAGTTTGGACAAGGGGCAATCGGTGGAGTAGCTCATATGCTGCCTGCAGTAAGTGTAGATAAAACCCTCCGTCAGGCTTACGGAGTAAAACCCCACGAAGACGTGGTAGTCCATTCCAGGCAACCCCTGGTCTCCAGCCCGAAAAAGTTAAAGCAATTGGTTAAACATCTTAGAGAAACTACAGAAGGTGTTCCTATAGGCGTAAAAATCGGAGCAGGTAAATATCTGGAAGCCGATTTAGCTGTTGCGGTGGAAAGTGAAGTAGATTTTATTGCTGTATGCGGCGCTGCCGCGGCAACAAAAGGATCTCCCCCTATTTTGCAGGACGATTTCGGCCTGCCGACGGTCTTTGCCTTGGCTAGAGCAGCTGACTTTTTAGAGGAACAGCAAGTGAAAGATCAGATTAGCCTGATCGTAGGTGGTAAATTGCTTACACCGGGCGATTTTCTAAAAGCAATAGCCTTAGGTGCCGATGCTGTTTATATCGGGACAATGGCTCTTTTTGCCACCTCCCACACTCAGGTTCTACATCCTCTACCCTTTGAACCGCCGACCCAGATTGCCTGGTATACCGGTAAATACCGTAAAAAATTCAATATTGAACAGGGCGCTAAAAATTTGGCCAACTACCTTAAATCTTGCAGCCTAGAAATGGCTGAAGGAATCAGAGCCCTTGGCAAAACCTCTCTTCAAGAGGTGAATAAAGATGATCTTATGGCCCTCGATCCACTGATCGCTGAAGCTACCGGCGTTGAACCGGCTTACCGGCCAATGCCCTATTAAGTCTCCAGTCACCGATCCCAGTCGATAGTCAACTAAAAACACCTGTTTTGCAAAATCGATCTTTTATCCCTAAACATCTAATAAATTAGGACATTTCACCGTGATGAAATGTCCTTTTTTTACTACATTCTGGGTTGACTGGGGGTGGATATTTCACTTAGCGTTTCTTCAGCCCTCCTGTCAAATTGACTGTTGACTGCCATGTCACCTAAAGAAACAAAACCGACAAGTTTACCGTCTTCCACCACCGGTAGGCGGCGTACTTGCACATCACCCATCAGTTTAAGAGCCGATTCTACTTCCATATCAGTTTTACCCACGGTGAGCCGATCGGTCATGACTTCACCGCAATTGGTTTTCTTAGGATCTTTACCGGTACACACTACTCGTAAAACAATATCCCGGTCAGTGAGTATTCCTTCCACATCCATCCCATCGGTGCAGATTGGCACAGCCCCGATGTTTTTGTCTTTCATGATTTGAGCGGCATCAAAAACACTTGTATCACGGGAAACAGCGATTACATCTCTGGTCATGATGTCTCTCAGCTTCATATAATTCCTCCTTCCTTAGTTCTGCTTTTAGTATTTCCCGTACCGTCCTCTTTGATGACGTATTTTGTGCCAAAGCTGAGCATGCGGTAAATTTTTACTTAACTCCGGCCTTTTTTTGGTAAAGGGAATCTACAAAAGCTTCCAGTCTGGTTAAGTAACCACCTTCTCCCGTTAACTCATCAACTACTAAAGTTAGTACAGGTATGCTCTTTTCTCTAGCTACCGTTGGTAAAATGCTCATGGCCACAATTTCAGGCATACATGTAAAGGGCAGGAGATGAATGACCCCGTCAAAGTTTTCCTGACTGTACTTAACGGTGTTGCCAATGGTTTGCAAGGCATGGCCACCTATTTCTTTTGGCAGATAAGGCTTAGCCGCTTTGGTTACCGATTTTTTAGCGGATTTAATGAAAGGCAGAAAATCCAATTTTTCCTTGATAAATTCACCGGCGGTCATCGACCTGTGTACTTCGATGCCCATGTTGCCTAATCTTCTTTCTAACTGGAGATTGATAAAAGGCTCTACGATAGTGTATATTTCACCGACAATACCTATTTTTAAGACATCTCCCGCCGTAGTCTTTACCCTTTTTAAGCGTTCCCTGGAACTTTCCAAAACTTCAAGGGTTTCCCGGTAACCATTGACTTGCCGCAGTTTTTCCTCCTGCTCCAGAACTATCCTGTCCGTTTCACCTTTTACGTTTTCCCTGGCTCTGATCCTATTGGCCAGTTCATCAAGCTCATCAAGATCAAACAAGATTTCCAGGCCTTTTTTAAAAGCCTCGAAAACCCTAAGATAATTTTTCGTCCCGGCCAGTTTCGAGAGCTTACTTAAAAAGCCTTTTACTTCTTTCAAGCTGCCTAAAGGTTCAAAACGAATCAAATCTACTTTGTAACCTAAGTCAGCTAAGATCTCTTTTTGCAAATTGTTATAAAGGCCAAAGCGGCAAATGCCGGAACTGCCCAGCATGATTACCGTATCTGCACCAAGCTCTATGCTCTCCAGCAAATTGCCCATGTTTAGTTTAAAGGGCATGCACATTTGCTCTGGGGAACAGGAACTGCCTAAGTTAAGGGTTTTTAAAGTACACCTGGGCGGAGGAAGCACCTCTATTCCTAATTCTTCCAGCAATACTTTTATAGCAATATAGGTGTTACCCATGTGGGGAAATGTTACTTTCACTCTAATCGCTCCATTAAACAGGTTTTGGTAGATGCCAGGACTTTTCATTAACTGAAGCTAAATTTAGGCAGGTTGGTCGAGAAGGATAAAGTGGTCTTAGAACCCTTGGCCTTGAAAGCAATTAAATCAAGAAAAGCCTCCAATCTTGTATTGATTCCGGCCTCGCCGGTATGTTCGTCCAAGTTGATGGTAATGAAGGGAATGTTACTCTCCCTTTTTATTATTCTTTCTGTCAGGTTACCAATTACCGCATCCAGTCCGCAGCCAAAGGAAGAAAGATAAATGAAGCCGGCCAGATTCTCTTTTGCCAGCAAATAGCCGGTTACGCCTATTAGCTTTTCAGCAAAAGACCACAGGTAATCGACAGCGTAGCTTTTAGCGTAAGGAAGAGTAAGTTGATCGGAAAACATTTCCGGAGTCAGAACCTTCAAACCTTGCCTTTTCAGTTTTTCCAGCAAATTCATGTTTACATAATCGTCGTAAAGGTTATAAGGATGCCCTAAAAGCATGATTTTAGGTTGATTTTGCCCTTGCTCGGCTAACCTTTCCTGTTGAATTCTCTTTTCATGTTCTTTAAGCAACAAAAGCCCGTTGCTGTAGGCCGATAAAATTCTGACCGGATCGTCGGTAAAATATTTTCCTGCCTGTTTGGTGTATAATCCTTTTGGCAAATCGATTTCCACATCGATAATGGGAGGTAAGTTGGGTAAGGAATTCTTAATCATTTCAGGCAGGCCGCAAAATTTGGGACAGATATGGGTACCTTTACTCACACTCATTATCCTTGGAATAAATAGATAGTCCACCTTGTCTTTCAGGTTTACAACATGACCGTGAAATAATTTGACCGGCAGACAGGCTTCATCTACGCAGTTCTCTACTCCAACATTTAAGATTTTTTTGTTAGTCGGTGGTGAAACAACCACCTCTAGACCTAGGTTGCGAAAGAAGTTTACCCATAAAGACCCATATTTAAAAAACAAAAGAGCTCTTGGAATTCCAACTTTGACCGGCATTTTCCCCATCCTTTGCTCAGGCTACCTTCTATTATTTAAATCTCCGGCTAAATTTATACCCGCTTCAGGCCAACTAAATAAAACTGAGTCGGTTTTAAAAAACTAAAAACCATGGTAAGTTCCATGGTTCGTCACCTTAAAAAGCTTTGTTTGACGGTTTTTCCTGCTCTAATTGCTGAACTCTCCCCTCCAACATCTTTATAACCTGTTGAGTAGACTGGGCTGAATTTCTCAAGGCACTTTTAGTTTCTTCACTCTGATTATACAAGGCAAGCAGTTCAAGACCGGCTTGGGCATTTTTTAAAGAAGTTAAGCAAGTTTTTAAATCGGCTAATTCTGTCATCTTTTCCACCCCTTTTATCTATTATGAGTCTTAGCAAATTTTTAAATGAGTGGAAAATATAGTAAGACTAGAAAAGTATTAAGAAGCAGCCTCAGTCAAATAATAACAAAGACAACAAAACAAGGAGGGATAGAATGCCCCAATGGTTGGCAATAACCTTACGTACTTTACTTACTATCCTTGTTCTTTTTGCTATCACTAAAGTTTTAGGAAAAAGGCAACTCGGTGAATTATCCTATTTCGAGTATATAACAGGCATTACTATCGGCAGTATTGCTTCTTATGCTTCTATTGATTTAAAAGAAGACTGGTATTATGGTCTCTTATCCATCTTTGTCTGGGCTGTCGTAGTTTACGCTTTAGGCTTTCTCACCTTAAAAAGTAAAGTTGCCAGAGATATCATCCAGGGCAAAGGTACGGTACTCATACAAGGAGGAAAAATTCTGGAAGATAATTTAACCAAAGTTCACTTGACGGCAGACGATTTGTTAGAACAGCTTAGGGCTAAAAATGTTTTTAAAGTTGCTGATGTGGAGTTTGCCGTCCTAGAATCAGACGGTAAATTTAACGTTATGCTGACTAAGGAAAACCAGCCTCTCACTTCCAAGTTATTGGGTAAGAAAGTAGACCGGGAAAAAGAACCACAAACGGTGATCATGGACGGCAAAATTCTTAACGAACCCCTGGCCGCTTCTGGTTTAAACCGCAGCTGGTTACGTGCTGAACTGGAAAAACTCGGGGTATCCCTGGATAATGTTTTCCTGGGTCAGGTCGACTCTTACGGCCAATTAACGATAGATTGTTATGACGACCAATTACAGCTTCCTCAGTCTCAGGAGAAGGCAAGGCTTTTGGCAACCTTGAAAAAATGCGAGGCTGATCTGGAAATGTTTAGTTTAAGTACACAAGACCAACAAGCCAAGGAATTATACAATCATTGTTCTCAAGAAATGCAGCAGGTTATTACTACAGTAAGACCCATCTTAACAAGTTAGGAGGATTAATGATGGCTAATAAAAAGAACCAAAAATTAACTCCCACTCAACAGGAATATCAAAAGCTTGCAAAAAAAGCTGAACCCCCAAGGCCGGTTCTTGCCAATTGTCTGCGGGCCTTTCTGGCAGGTGGTACTATCTGTCTGATCGGTCAAGCCGTACAGACAGCTTTTATCAAATGGGGCGGTTTTAATAAGCAAAACGCCGGTAATCCCACCGTAGCGGTCATGATCATTCTATCTACCATCCTGACCTGTTTAGGGGTTTACGACAAGATCGCCCAGTGGGCCGGTGCCGGCTCTGCTGTTCCTGTGACCGGTTTTGCCAATACCATGTCCTCCTCTGCCCTTGAACACAAAAGTGAGGGAATGGTTTACGGTGTTGGCGGCAGGATGTTTGAAGTAGCCGGTCCTGTTATCGTTTACGGAACAGTGGCTGCTTTTATCATTGGAATTCTCCACTGGTTGTTTAACCCAAGCATCGGAGGTGGTTTTTAGTGCTGAAAGGATCACAAACTTGGGTTTTTGAAAATAAGCCTACAATCATAAGTGCGGCCACCGTAGTCGGTCCCTTTGAGGGACAAGGTCCCCTCGCCGATGACTTTGACGTCATCCATGAAGAATTGCTTATTGGGCAGGACAGTTGGGAAAAGGCAGAAAAGGCTTTAGTGGAAGAAGCAGGAGAACTGGCTATAAAAAAAGCCGGACTGTCCAAAGAAGATATCAACTTTTACATCGGTGGAGACTTAATGAATCAAATCATCAGCAACAGCTTTGCCGCTCGAACTTTAGGCATCCCCTATATTGGTATTTTCGGAGCCTGCTCGACCTCCATGGAAAGCTTAGCTTTAGCTGCTTTAATGGTAAATAGCAATGCAGCCAATTACGTCTTAGCTTCAGCCTGCAGCCATAATGCCGGGGCAGAAAAGCAGTTCCGCTATCCCACCGAATATGGTTCGCAAAAGCCTCCCACAGCCCAGTTTACCGTCACCGGAGCCGGTTCAGCAGTAGTCGCCAAAGGAGGAAAAGGGCCAAAGATAACTTCGGCCACCATTGGTCGAGTAGTCGATATGGGTTTAAAGGACCCCTTCAATATGGGCGCAGCTATGGCGCCGGCTGCTTTAGATACTATCCGGGCCCATTTGCGGGAAATGGAGCTACAGCCTGACTATTATGATTTAATCGTCACAGGTGATCTATCCAAAGTAGGTTATGCCATAGCCCTGGAACTTTTTGAAAAACATGATCTTCCTATCAAGAAAGACAAATATGTTGACTGCGGTATGCTGATCTATGATTACGACAAGCAAGAAGTATTTGCCGGGGGAAGTGGCTGTGCTTGTTCGGCAGTGGTCACCTATGGGCACCTTCTCAAAAGGCTGCAAAAGGGCGAGTTTAACCGCATCCTGGCAGTGGCAACCGGAGCCCTAATGTCGCCCTTATCGTTCCAACAGGGAGAGAGTATCCCTTGCATTGCTCACGCAGTAGCTCTGGAAAGAGGTGAAGGATAAGATGTTGATGGATTTTGTCTGGGCCTTTATTATTGGCGGTCTAATCTGTGTGTTTGGTCAAATCTGTTTTGATGTTTTTAGGCTTTCCCCTGCCCACACCATGACTTTGCTGGTTGTCTTAGGCGCTATTGCAGGAGGATTAGGCTTATACGAGCCTTTTGCTGAATTCGCCGGAGCCGGAGCAACCATTCCTATTACCAGCTTTGGCAACAGCCTGGTGAAAGGAGCCTTGCAGGAGTTAAAGCTGCATGGCATTGTCGGGGTTATCACAGGAATGTTTGAAATAACCAGCGCCGGTATTTCAGCAGCCATAATTTTTTCCTTCTTTGCCGCCTGGCTATGTAGACCAAAAGGTTAAAGGAGCAATCTTTAGCATTGCTCCTCAATTTTGAAGATAACCCCTGATTTTAAAGTCTGGGGTTTAACTATGCTTTGCAAAAATAATTACTTATAATAACTAAGTAGTTTTTTCTTGGTAATTTTAATATTACATTCTTTAAGCCTTTCAACTCTATCATTAAATAAATGTTCAATAATTGGTTCTATAACTGAAAAAGTAGCATGGTGTAGTTTTTTATGACAACTCACACACAATGATACAATATTAGCCTCAACATCAATACTGTAATTAAATTCATCTTGATGCTCCATTGGAATTAGATGATGTGCCTCAACATAATTTTTACCTGTTGCTCTTGAAATAAAGTCCTCGTGTTTTTCATTAATTTCGCATTTATATTTTGCTTTTACAATTGCATTTTTTGAAATCTTAGGATCTCTTTTATATGAACTTGTCGTACTCTCCGATGTTTTTACTGGTTTATTTTTTGGTACATCAATTACATTTATATTATCAGGTACATATATTTGTTCTACTTCATGTTGAAATATTTCCTCTGGATTATTTAATAACCCAAGTAACAATTTTTCTAACTGCCTATCAATATTAACTAAAAATACTGAACTAGAGTTTTTTATTGAAAGTACTTTATTACCATTACTCTCAAGAGTTATATAATCTAAATACTTTGAATCAATTCTAAAAAATGTTGTAACCTCTACAAATAAATTGATCATATCTCTAGATGTTCCTATATCAGACACATAATAACTAGGGATAAAATCGGTGAGGGGACTATTTGATGAAATTTCTCCTCTATCATATATATTAATCATTTTTCCAACATATAGTTCTTTCTCATCATTATTACCAGTTACAAAAAATGCGTATGTTTCTTTATTATTTTTTATTTGTTTCTTTATTCTTTCTCTATTCTTTTCAGAAACTGCACTCGTTTTTCTTTTGGAACTTTGGCCCCATATTAATCTATTTTTAGACTGATATAATTCTTTGTGTTCAGTTACCGTTTAGTTTTCTTTACACCAACGTTAAAAGTTTTATTTTGGAATTTAAGAACTAAATGCAATGATTTTGTCATCCTAAATTATCCTCCTATTTTACAAATTAAAAGTGGAAAGCGTGTTAACACAACATCTAAAAAAATATCATTTCATGAATAATTAACATCTTCTAAATATTGCCTATAAATTCCTCCATTTCTGCGCTCCATATAACGTATATAATAGATATTATTTCTAGATCTTTAGCACAACCGGCCTATCTTTTTTCTCCTTAATAAGGATTAATCCCATATATACTAATTTGCAAATTATTCATCCCAACCTTGTTAGGTAAGTATATTTCTCTATAATCCTTTAATGAATAAAGTAACTATTAATACCTTTTTAATCAAATTTTAATTTTCGCCTAATCTTCTTTGAAACTTTTAATCTTAGAATTTAGATAAGCTAAATTCTAATTAGACAAGGAGGAGTTTTAATGACAACTTTAGAACAAGTGGAAAAACTGCGTACTATGGCCGATATAAGCTTTGAAGAAGCAAAAGCAGCACTGGATGCTGCCGGCGGCAACTTGCTTGATGCTGTTATTTTTCTGGAAAAGCAGGGAAAAATTAAGGCACCTGCAAACGGCGGCTACTATAGCAGCCAAAGAGCTGCCAACTCAGGTGCTGCTGCGCAGGATGAAAATAACGCCAAAAGAAATCACAGTAGTTACCAAGAAAACTCTTTTTCTTCTCTATTAAAACAGTTTGGGGAGTTTTGCTTAAAAATAATCCGCAAGGGTAATAGAAATAATTTTGAAGTTTCAAAGGATAAGGAAATAAGAGTATCCTTACCCGTAACTGTTTTGGCTGTCATGATCATTTTTGCCTTTTGGGCTACCCTTCCCTTGCTTATAATCGGGCTGTTTTTGGGATTCCGCTACCGCTTTACCGGACCAGATTTTGAAAAACAGACCATTAATGAGGCAATGGACAGCGTAGCTAAAGCCGCCGAAGATCTGAAAAAATCCATTTTATAATTGCTGATTGGTGGGATTCCATGAGTCCTAAAATATTGATCATCGAAGATGAAGAAAAAATCGCCCGCTTTGTCGAGCTAGAGCTTGGCTATGAAGGATATGAAGTAAAAAAAGCTTTTGACGGCAGAACAGGCTTAGAAATGGCTGAAACCGGCGAGTTTGATTTGATCCTCCTGGATGTTATGCTGCCTAAACTAAGCGGTATGGAAGTTTTACGGCGCATTCGCCGTATTTCATCTGTTCCGGTTATCATGCTCACTGCTCGTGACAGCGTGATGGATAAAGTATCTGGACTTGACAGCGGTGCTGATGATTATATCACTAAGCCCTTTGCCATAGAGGAACTCTTGGCCCGGATCCGCGCAGCATTACGGAGAAAAGTAGCTGAAGAAGCGGAGGTTTTGTCTGCTTCAGGGGTAACCCTTAATACAGGCAGTCGCACAGTAACTGTAAGAGGCAAAACCGTTGATCTGACCAAACGAGAGTTTGACCTTCTCCATTTTCTCCTCAAAAATAAAGGGATAGTCATTTCCAGAGAAGAGCTGTTGGAAAATGTCTGGGGCTTTGATTTTGCTGGAGAAACTAACGCTGTCGATGTTTATGTACGTTTTCTGAGGGGTAAAATTGACGAGGTTTTCAATATTAAACTTATTCAGACAGTCAGGGGAGTAGGTTATGTCATCAGAGACGAGGAGTAAGCGCCCGGGCAGCCCGATCAACCGCCTTAGCAACAAAATAAAGTTCTCAATTGTCTGGAAGCTCAATATTAAACTTTTTTTCCGGCTATTGGGAACCTTTATAGTCCTTGACCTCCTGCTAAGCCTATTCTTTATTTCCGGATTGCTTGTCCGCGCCGAACAGACTATAGCGGGGATAGCCCAAAAGCTTAGCGAATTTGGTCCTCCTGACCCTGCTGAAAAAAACTGGCTGGGGACCACTGGGTATACCATCACCCTACAACCACAAAATGATAAGGGCTTTCAAGTTCCTTCATACCTGCAAAAACATCTTCCTGAGCCTACTGCCTCCGGCGTAAGACACATTTATCTTCCAACAAACGAGAACTTAACTTTTAAGGAAGCTGTAAAACATCTTACCTACAGCGTAACAGTTGAAGCCAATAACCTTTCCTATCGTATCTCTTACCATCCGGAAGCAACCATCCTGATCATTATTTATCTTTCGACTGCACTGCTTATAGTTGAGCTCTTAATGCTTCTCGGAAGTTTCTCCCCTAGGGCCAGGATAATTCGCAAAACTCTCCGCCCCATTCAGGAACTAGCGGAAACAACTCAAAGTTTTAGCTCTGAAGAATCCTTTTCGCCTCAACAGTTAATGGCCTTGGCAGGGAAGCTCGAAAATATTAATGCTAGCCGGCTGGATACGAGGATTGCCATAGATGAAACACAAAAAGAGTTACAGAGCTTAGCTGCAGCGATTAACGGGATGCTGGACCGGATTAACGAAGCCTATCGGTCCCAAATCCGTTTTGTTTCCGATGCTTCCCACGAACTTAGGACTCCTATTTCTGTCATCCAAGGCTATGTTAATCTGTTAGACCGGTGGGGAAAAAACGACGAAAAGACATTGCAGGAATGTATTGATGCTATTAAAGATGAGACGGCCCATATGAAGGCCTTGGTAGAACAGCTCTTGTTTTTGGCAAGGGGGGATAACAACACTATTACCTTGCAAATCGAGTCATTCGACCTGGCTCAGCTTGCCCAAGAAGTGCTGAAGGAAACCGAAATGATTGACAGCAGCCACAAATATGCTGCCCAACTAAACACCGCAATGGTCACTGCTGATAAAGGGCTGATCAAACAGGCAGCACGTATTCTGATTGATAATGCTATAAAATATACGCCATCAGAAGGTAGTATTATCATCTCTGTTGCAGAGGCTCAGAACTATGCCCGTTTGACAGTACAAGATGAGGGTATAGGTATAGCCCCTGAAGACGTTCCTAAAATATTTGACCGGTTTTATCGCTCTGATGAATCCCGAGCCAGGGCTACGGGCGGCACCGGCTTAGGCTTGTCTATTGCCAAGTGGATCGCCGAACGGCATGGTGGTTATATGGAAGTTCTAAGCCGGCTTAACATTGGTACTAAAATATCCATTGTACTTCCTGCGTCTACTGAAGTAACTACAGAAAAATCGACGAGTAGATTTGAGCAAAAAGGAGCCGTTGCTTGCGAATAATATGATTCGCTTTGCAACGGCTCCTTTTGCATCAGTTGCATTAAACTTTTATAATTTTGGCCGGTATAAAAAGCAGTCCAACAACTAAATGTTCTCCTGCTTTAAGGCTTCGATGATGTTTTCATTTTTAACCTTCGAGCTTGAGTAAAGCATCGCCGAGGCTACTATAACAAACACTGCTCCGGTTACATATAAAAAGCTTAGCCAAGGAAGAGTAAACTTATAGCTGAAGGTATACCCCAATGCCCTGTAGATTAAATACATGACGGCTATACTCAAAGGAAGGCTATATAATAAGGCTTTAAGGCCATAGAAAAGACTTTCATAATTGAGCATCTTATTAAATCCTTCCGGGGTCATACCTACAGATTTTAGCATGGCAAATTCCCTCTTCCGCAGAGCAATGCTGGTCGAAATAGTGTTAAATATATTAGCTATCGAAATAGCTGTGATTAGAAGGATAAAGCCAGAAGTAAATACCGACATTAAGAGCATCAGCTGCTCTTCTTGCTGTCGAGCTTGATAGAAATTATAAACAAATACATTATTGCTTTCATGCAAATCCTCAATCTGATGTTGAGTAGCAATAGGATCTGTACTATTCATATATAGTTTTGTTGGCATATCAAGGTCATTTTCTTCTGCTAATCGCTCGGCAGCTTGGTCTGAAGTAATGATGTTTAGACCGCCCAGCCCTGATGGTAACACACCCATAGGAAGCTGATCTGTTAAAGCTGCGATTTTTAATTCAGCCAAGTATTTTTCTTGCTGGTTCTCCCCTTCGGAATAAACCAGATCAATCGTCTGACCAATTTCGGCCCTAATAGCTTTTGTTTCTACGAATTTCTTTGCTGTTCTATCCTGATAAGAGATAGTGTCAATTACAATTCCTGCTAAATTCTCAGGATCTAATAATTCTTCATAACTCACGCCTATCTGCTTGGCATAAGCTTTAAGATTTTTTTCTTCTAGGGCGTGTATCTTAAGATAGTAAGGATATTTGCCATCCCGCAGGATACTTCTATCCTCTTTTATTTGCTCTTGCAACTCTTTAGCTACTGCCTCTTCCTCTATCCAAGATATGAGATTGAGTTCCTTAATTATGCTCACTTCAGTTACATGTTCAAGAGAAGCTATAATACTTGCCAGCTCTTGATCACCTTCCGAATTACCGCTATTAATAGTCACTACTAGATCAAAATTCACACCATCACAGGACAGCTCAACAGATTTCAAAAGATTAACGTTAAAGTAAGAAACAACTAAAAATAACATTATACTTATCATTAAGGAGAACACAGTCACCTGGTACCTACGTTTATTTCTTTTCAAGTTTTTCAAGCCAATTTCTGCCTCTATACCAAATAGTCTACGAACAAGTTTCGAAGTTTTTACCGTCTTGCCTGTAAGCTTTATATCGCTTGTTTGCCTTATAGCATCTATGGCTGCTATCTTTGATGCTTTTTTAGCAGGTAAATAGACAGATATAAAAATTGTCATAATGGAAACAGCACAGGACAGTAAGATGGATAAGAGAGTGAATTTTAACATCAATTTTTCCGAAACGCCAAATACTCCCTGAATCATAGGATTAATACACCAAAAAGTAACGCCGATTCCTGTTAACCCACTGATAATACCCAGAGGGATGCTAATAAAGCCAATGATTATGCCTTCAAAAAAGACTGAATTTCTCTTTTGCTTGGTTGTAGCACCAACGCTAGCCAACATACCCAAATGTCTGGAGCGTTCGGAAACAGAAATTGCAAAAGCGTTATAAATTAAAGCGATGGAGCCAATTACAATTACAGTCATTATAATACCAATCAGGCTGTACAAAGTCCTGTGTAATTCGTCGTTATTAGTCACACCATAATAGCGCAGCAAAGAATTGTTGAACTGAACTGTTTCAATCCCATTAGCTTCTGCCAGCTCCTCAGCATGAGCATACAATGATCTATTGATTTTCTTCAGAACTACGCTGGCATCAACTGTCTCATTTTCGGCTAACACGCCTTCGTCTACATAACTGATAATAGTGTAGCCTGGCGCCCAAGTGGGCTCCCAGGTGGGACGTTCAATAATACCTACGATGGTATAGCTTTGGGTTCGCTTGATTTCTAGCTTTTCATTTAATTCACCGTCGATTCTTGCTAATTGCTCAGACTGATTGAGAGGTAGTCCACTGCCTCCAACCATCAAAAAACGCTCTCCGATCTCCAGCGTTATCCTGTCACCTATGCCTAAATCCACCTTAGCGTTCTCAATAATTTCTTCAGATATAACTACTTCCTCATCCCGTTGGGGTAATCGTCCTTGACTTAATTTAATGGGAAACTGTTCAAAACCACGGTCATTATACTCTTTAATGAATAAATAAGGTTTATTTTCATTCTGGCTCTCTCTCAATAGAGCATAGCCAAGGTCTCGGGATATGATTACTGTCTTCGTAGCTTCATCCTCGGCAATGGCCTTAAGCTGCTCTTTGTTCACATTTTTATAAAGCACATGCCATTCCCCGTCCCGAGCAATGGTTTGCCTTTGAAATAAATCCATAAAAGATACGCCTAAAGTAGTAACAGCTGTCACCATAGCTACGGAAATGATGACACCAATTATTGTTACTAGCGTGCGTCTCTTGTTTTGTCTTAGATGCCTGATGGTCAATCTGTTTACAATGTTCATGAACGGATCACCTCATCCCTGGTAATCCGCCCGTCTTCAATGGCAATGATCCGATCAGCCTGAAGGGCAATCCGTTCATCATGGGTTATAATGATTAATGTTTGCTTGTAATTTTTATTAAAAAATTTTAAGAGGTCAATAATCTCCTTACTATTCTTACTATCTAAATTACCAGTAGGCTCGTCAGCCAGCATGAGAGCTGGGCTGTTGATTAATGCTCGTCCTATCGAAACCCGTTGCTGCTGTCCGCCGGAAAGTTGGTTGGGCAAGTATTTTAGACGGTTTTCCAGATTTAAAACCTTCACAATATCTGCAAAGTGTTTCTGATTCACTTTTTGCTCATCTAGTAATAAGGGCAGAGTTATATTTTCTTCCACTGTTAATACGGGAATAAGATTATAAAATTGATAGACCAGACCTATTTGCCTCCGTCTAAAGATTGCCAACTGGGTTTCATTAAGACTGTAGATGTCTGTATTGTCAATGATTACCTTTCCGGAAGTCGGTCTATCCACCCCTCCAATTAAATGCAGTAAGGTTGATTTTCCCGAACCAGATGGTCCAATAATTGCAATAAATTCGCCTTTCTTTACGGAAAAGGATACATCATCAAGAGCTTTAACAGCCGTTTCACCCTTGCCATAAATTTTAGACAGATGTTCTATTTTGAGAATTTCCATTATGCTACCTCCATCTAGTAATTTAACGTCAGTATATCTGCCTAAAATGACTTTGCCGTGACTTTAAAATGACAATTTAGTCACCTACTAAATAATTTGCTTATAAAACTTGATGATAAACCAGGTTCCTTTTCCAAGCTCGCTTTTTACTTCTATGGTTCCATTTTGGCTAGTAATAATACTATGCGCCATAGCCAAACCGATTCCCATACTACTCTCACTGGCATTCTTACCCTTATAAAAGCGTTTAAAAATATATGGCAAATCTTCCTTGGCTATTCCCCTGCCGTTGTCAGCAATATTAATCTCTGTAAGCAAGGCGTTTTCTGAAAAAGTAATAGAGATCTTTCCTCCCTTAGGAGTATGCTCCACACAGTTTTTTAGGATATTTAACAGTGCTTCAGCAGTCCAGTTTAAATCCCCAAGAAAAGTGACGTTTTCTTCACCACTTATAGAAACTGATTGTTCATTGATATCCATAGGAATCAAAACAGGCTCTAAGGCTTTTTGAACAAGTTCCTTTACAACTATTGGCTCCTTTTTAAACTCAACAGTTCCCGCATCAATTTTAGAAAGCTTTAGCAAAGTTGAGACTAACCATTCCATCCGCTCAAGCTGGATTTGGAGATTATGAGTAAACTCTTTTCTCTTAGGGGGAGGTAACCTATCATCACTTAGTAGATCAGTCATTACCATCATAGATGTCAGAGGTGTTTTTAACTGGTGAGATATATCTGAGATAGCGTTAGTCAACTTAATTTTTTCCTTTTGCAATAGATTTCTCTGTTCTGCCAGCATTAAAGTCACTTTGTAAATGTCGTTCTTTAAGATACTCAGCTCACCTTCATGGTTGTCCCGGATATCAAGGATAAAATCACCAGCACTAATTTGCCTTAAATAGCTGGAGAGCTTATCTATTTCACCATAACGCCATTGAGTAAATTTTAGATTACAGATAATCAATAAGCAGGAAGTCAGAAAAACAAGCACTGCACAGGCAACGGAAATAGAAGCCCCTGTAATAACTGCGATCAAACTGATCAGAGTCATAATGGACAAGTAAATCCGGATTTCTTTATTACGAAGCATTCTATTCACCAACCTTGTAGCCTAAGCCCCGAACCGTTTTTATAATCTTAGGTTCTTGAGGATTGTCTTCTAACTTTTCCCGTAATCTCTTAATATATACTGTCAAGGTGTTGTCATTTACAAAATCCCCGGCTAGATCCCAAATTTGCTCCAATAATTGATTTCTGGACAAAATCTGCCCTTTATGGCTAGCAAGGATCAATAACAGACGATATTCCAAAGAAGTCAAGGTGATTTCTTTTTCATTTTTGTAAACTTTCCCTTCCAAAGGGTTAATCAAGATATCACCTATTTTAACAATCGCTATCGTTGGCCCTTGCTTCTGATATCTCCTTAAGACTGATTTAATCCGGGAAAGAAGTTCCCGGATACGAAAGGGCTTGGTAATATAGTCATCTGCTCCCATATCCAGTCCCATTACTACATTAACCTCATCATCAACTGCTGTTAAGAAGATAACCGGTACATCCTCCCTTGCTTTAACCATCTTGCATAAGTCATAGCCGCTTCCGTCCGGCAGAGATAAATCAAATATGCATAAATCAAGTTCATTCAGTTCTTGGGTTATTACTTTTTTTGCTGACTCAGCATCATAACATAGAATAGTAGTAAAGTTTTCCTGCTGAAGTGAATATTCAAGCCCGGAGGCAATGATTTTATCATCTTCCACAAGCAATATCTTCATTGTTTCACTTCCTTCATATCGTTTAATAACAAATTAAACATAGGCATATTATTTGTCAAATTGCTTTCTTCAGTGACCAAACTTTATCCCTAACATGCTAAATTTATCCTATAAAGTTGATACATTAAATGGAGCTTATAACCGTGTTAACATGATTACTAGAATTTCCCTTGTGCTTCCTGCGGCGGCTGAAGTACCTATAGAAGAAATTGATGGGAAGATTTATGCAAACAAAAAGTGCACCTTAACAATTAGGCGCACTTTTTGACTAGTAGTGGCTCCGCTGAATTTGCACAAACAGCGGTGCATTTTAGATACCTCAAAGGCCACTGGCTTTAGCTAAATTGTGTATTCGAATTTCTCTGTAATACTTATAACTTTTCTATCCTGCACCTCAATAAAGTAAGGTATCTTCTGCTCCTCAAGTGGGTAACTGTTTAATTTACCTAAGTGTTTTAGAAATTCAGCTTTCTCGCTTGTGGTATAGAGTCTGTTACCTTCAGCTTCTTTGACGAAATAGTTGTCCACATCGGTAAAAGTATATATGACCTCGTCAGTCAGTTCATAGGTTACTTTTGCTTTCTTTTCATTAATAATTATATAGCCATTTGGCATATCAGTTTCATTTAAACCAAGTTCTGCTACCCTTTCCTGGTCTTCCGGTTGCACAATTTCTACTTCATCAAAACATAGGGTATCGCCTTCTATTACCATATAGCCTACTAATAAATCCGGCTCTGCTTCAGCCTGCTTTAATTCCTTTTCTGAACACCCTGTCATTGTCCATAACAGTAGCATAATAGCTAACGAAACAATTAATTTTTTCATGGAACATCCTCTCCTCTAATGTACACTTACAAGCTTACCCATAAAAAGTAGAGATCCTGTAAGTTCATCAGCTATGATAAACATAAACGGCCTGTCAGCAATAAAGGTTATTGGTTCGGGGGCACCAGCCTCTTTCATTTCTACCACGGTTACTCCGGCAGCCTTGCTGCCTTCTTCGTTCACTTCAATTACCGCCTTGTGCAGGACCCTGCTTATATATATGTCTTCCCTTATGCCGGAAAAATCGGCTTTCTCGCTCAAGGCCTCCCCCATACCTAGATATTCCAGACTGTCATTTAGGTCTTTAATGCCGTACTCCAGTTTAAACTTTGGGATTTGAACAAGTACGTCATCGGTTTCTGCAAGACTCGCACGAATGTCCTTCCATTTTTCCACGGTCATATCCTCGATAAACTTATTGATGTCAATACTCTCACTAGGTAATATGGCATACATGGACATTTTCCCATTTCCGTAAGGTAGCCTTACGGCTTTGTAATCATCCCCTTCTGCATAAAAGACCTTGTCCTGGAGGCTCATCATCTGCACCGTTTCTTCACTGCCGTCTAATTTTCTAAAAGTACCATTATAGGTTCTTGCCGGGTCAAACTGTTTACTCCATTCCCCTTTAAAGTAGATAGCATTTATAAGATACATAATGACATCTGGATCTATAGGCGGCTCTAACATTTTGTCTATTTTACCCTTAGTTGCTTTGTCTATCCACCTATTGATGGTATTGACTGCAGAATCATCGGAAAAATCTAGAGTAGTAATTTCTGCGTTGAAGTTGAGCTTATTGTCTGCCAAAAAGTCCTCGTTTAGCTCTTGGCCTTGCCTTATCCAGATGGAATTGGCAATGTTCAGCTCTACCTTTTTATCTGCCTTTTGGAGGTACTTAAGCAGGTTGCTGTAACTTTCGTTGACCAAATCTCTATCTAAGTCTTTAAAACCTAGAGTTTTTTCCATAGCCTCCTTGGTGGAGGTTTCAGCCCCGTTATAAGTCATAGTAAGAGCTGTAGAAATACTTAGTGGAGAGATAAAAATACTCTCATCTTCGTCTTCGCTGTTAAGCCGTTTAAATAAGTCAAAGGCAAATTGGCTGTTACCCTCAACCACATCCTGCCCGACCTTGGCAAGATCGTATTTTTGACCGTTTATCGCTCCAACACTACTGCAAGCAGTAAATAGCAGCATAGCAAGAACAGCTGTTAATAAGATCCCGGTTATTCTGTGCATTACATTCACCTCAATTTCAATTTCTATATTGTGTTTGACGCTTCTCTATATTCAAACCTAAACCATTTTCCGTTCATGAAAACATCGATACTGTTTTCATCCACAAACTGATATTCATAACCAAGGCCAAAATTAGATTGATCATCTTGGGTAGGTTTTTCAAAAGCTTCCACCGTGGAAGTAATTTTCCCGTCCATGACTCCACATCTTGCTTCAATATCGCTCTCTCTTCCAGTGTCTACGTAGAGCTTGCCTTTAACCATTACCATGGGGATTAAATCAAATGTTTGCTCAGGCGATATTTCCCAGACGTTATAATACTTTAAATAAACTTCGGTGCTCACAATGATTCTGTGGTTTTCTGCTTGAAAGAGGTAACTGCTGCCCGCTTGCTCAACAAAGGTTACCCCAAATTTACTCTCTACGAGTTCAATCATGCTTTCCTCTGCCTTGCTAAAATGTTCTCTACCCTTTGAAATGTAAATTTCTTTATCATCAAAAACCTTTTTATACGGTTCTTCTTCGCTTAACAAGACGGCTTTAATAACATAAGGGATGGGATTTCCCCGCTGGAAAATAACAGCTCTATATAAATAGGTAAAAAGGCAGCCTACTACAATGATAACTAAGAATATCCCCGCAACTATTTTGGAATTTTTTCTTTTCATCAACACACCCCTTGGACAGGATTCCATCCTGCCAATATACTTTATTTACTAAATTAGATCTCAAACTCTGCAGCTAAATAATAGCTATCATAATCGCCTGTCCCTCTAAAATCTGAGACATCCTTTATAATGCGATACTCCCCTGCTTCAAGACTTCCGTATAACCATTCCCAATCCACTTCCCATTCACTTAGCTCACCTGCAGGTAGATCGTAACCAATGTCGTTAAACCCATAATTCCCGTCTATTTTTACAGGAACCTGATACCATTTTTCCTCGCTTTTTGTTTCCAAGTAAAAATATTCTCCATATAGACAATCCTTGTCTGATTTATTCTCCATTACTACTGTCAAACCGGTAGGAGTTATACTCTTAACCGACATAGTGACCTTATCAAGGTTGTTTACGGTTTCAGAAGAGGTGGATTCTAAACCCTTTGAGACAGAAGATGCACTTGAAAGGCAGCCTGTCAGGATCAACATGCCAAGCAGTAACCCTATTAATAAAGTCCAATGTTTTTTCATCTTCTCTCTCCTTCTTAGCTTATTTGACGAGCAATAAGCAAATTTGTTCCTCTGCATTGAACCATTTATTCACTTTACTGGCAACTTAAGTTATACTGAAAACAATATTTGAACGTCTGGCACTTTTTCGCCAAGCGTAGCCAGCGTAGTAGGTAGAAGATTATTTATGATTTAGGAGTGGTACAAATGAATCAAGATGAACTGTTTATGCAAGAAGCAATTCGCCTATCTGAGTTTGCCGTTCAACATGGAAACGAACCTTTTGGGGCAGTGCTCGTTAAAGACGGAAAGATCGTATATACCAATGAAAACCAGATTTACACGGCCTCTGATCCCACCTATCATGCTGAAGCCGGATTACTGCGCAGATTTTGTGCAGAAACAGGCATAACCGATCTACGTGATTACACGCTATATTCAAGCTGTGAACCCTGCTTTATGTGCTGCGGAGCAATAGTCTGGACCAAGCTGGGTCGTTTGGTTTATGGGGCCAGTGACATTGATTTGTGCAACATCCTAGGTGAAAAGGGTGCTGAGTGTTGCCAGATTGTCTTTGCGAACTCCAATTGGAAGCCCCAGGTAACAGGTGGGATTCTGAGAGAAGAAAGTCTGAAAATTCTAGAGCGTTATTTTAAAGAACATGTTAAAGGTTAATTTTATTCCTTCTATTTTTCAGCAGCATTGTGTAAGGGAAATAATAATAGGAAGCCAAAATAACTTGGCTTCCTATTATTTCAGTCCTTTATCAAGACTTCTGATTCTTTCTCTGAATTTGAAACTGCATTCTTAAGTGCCGCAGAAGGTGCGATAAGGAGTATTTGAAGGTTCCGGTAAAGTAGCGTATTCCTCCTGATCAGGTGAATAGGCATATGGTTTGGCCAGGACTTTTAAGAGTTTTTCCATAACGCAGTAATCTTCATCTTTGACCGCAGCCTCCAGGGCTTCTTCCACCCTATGGTTACGCGGGATGATGGCCGGATTACTCTTTTTCATCAAAGCCTTTACTTCCTCACCCTTTTCTTCTTGCCTTTCTAATCTTGCCTGCCAACTGTTATACCATTCAGCAAATTCCGGGCTTAAGAATAACTCTCCCTCATCTAACCTATCAAGGGTTAGGGAGCGGAAAGTGTTGGTAAAGTCAGCCTTATACTTCTCCATTAGCTTGAGGAGCCGATCGATTAGATCTCTATCCTCCGGCTCCGAGTTAATGATTCCTAACTTTGCCCTCATACCACTTAGCCAGTTCTCTTCGTACAGCTCCGCATATTCTGAGAGGGCTTCCTCGGCCAGCTCGACTGCCTTTTCTTCATCTTGATGCAGCAGGGGCAAAATACTTTCGGCAAAACGGGCCAGATTCCACTCCCCAATAACCGGCTGGTTGCCGTAAGCGTAGCGACCGGTTCTGTCAATGGAACTAAAGACCGTTGCCGGGTTATAAATGTCCATAAAGGCACAGGGGCCGTAATCTATGGTTTCTCCACTGATGGTCATGTTGTCCGTATTCATCACACCATGAATAAAACCGACTAATTGCCACTTGGCAATAAGGGAAGACTGGCGACGGATTACCTCCTTAAGCAAGGCAAGATACGGGTTATCATCATCCTGAGCAGCCGGGAAGTGGCGTTTCAATGTATAATCGGCTAAGATCTTTATTTCTTCAGTGCTACACCAGTTGGCCACATATTGAAAAGTACCTACCCGGAGGTGACTGGCAGCCACCCTGGTAAGAACGGCACCTGGCTGTTCAGTTTCACGCATTACTTGCTCTCCTGTTGTCACAACCGCTAAACTCCGGGTAGTAGGGATGCCAAGGGCATGCATTGCTTCACTGATTATATATTCTCGCAGCATCGGTCCAAGTACGGCTCTTCCATCCCCACCCCGGGAGTAAGGAGTTCGGCCAGAACCTTTAAGCTGGATGTCATAGCGCTCCCCGGAAGGAGTAAGCTGTTCACCCAGCAGCACCGCCCTGCCGTCTCCTAACATGGTAAAATAGCCGAATTGGTGGCCGGCATAAGCTTGGGCAAGGGGAGCAGAGCCAGGTGGCAGCCGATTGCCGGCAAATATCTCGAGTCCCGCCTCACCTTGTAAAGTTTGGACTTCCAAACCCAGCTCTTCAGCTAATTTTTCGTTAAATATAACCCACTTGGGTCTTTTGACAGGAGTTGGGGAAATAATAGTAAAGAATTTTTTAGGCAATCGAACATAGCTATTATCCAGCTTCCAGCCCATTTTTTCAGTTTCTGTTGTATTCATAGTCTTCACCCTGGCTGATTACTGTTTTTCCTAGTGTTTGCAACTCTAGCGTTGCTATACAAAGTTGGCAGGAGGAAATATGTGACTGATTATAAATCATAAGACTCATATAGTTCCTCAATCTTGTCATTCAACCTTTGCAGATCCACAGCTCGGACAGGTTCATCTGAAAGGCCATATTTTTTCTTCAAACTTAGAATTCGGTAAAGACTTTCGTCTACTCTCTCCTCCGTTATTTTCCCTGTTTCCACAGCCTTTTTAATAGCCTCGATTACCCTTACTTCTTTTTCATAATCGTGGCAGACCAAAATAATATCGCTGCCGGCTTTTAATGACTCTACCGCTGCCTCTCCCAGATCATAATTATTAACTACAGCACCCATGGTCAAATCGTCCGTAATAACCACACCGTCAAAATTCATCTTTTTTCTTAAGAGATCAGTAATAATAGGCTTGGAAAAAGAAGCCGGATTGTTGGGATCTATTTTAGGTAACAAAATATGGGCAATCATTATAGCATCAGCCTGATTCTCAATAGCAGTCTTAAAGGGGATCAGCTCAAAGCTTTCCAACCTGCTTAGGCTGGCTTCCACAACCGGTAAGCCCACATGAGAGTCTACATCAGTATCACCATGCCCGGGAAAATGCTTGATTACCGGAATAATACCTTGGGCCTTTATCCCACTCATAGCTTCCATACCTAATTCAGTAACAAGCTCTGAACTAACCCCGAAAGCCCTGTCACCAATCACCGGATTCTCTGGGTTACTGTTAATATCTAAGACCGGAGCAAAATTCATGTTAAGGCCAATTGTTTTTAGCATCTCAGCTAAGAGGCTGCCTGCCTGATAAGCAAGTCTCTTATCGTTGGCTTGTCCGATCCTTCCGCTGGAAGGAAGCTTTTTAAAATCATCAGGCAAACGAGAGATCCGTCCACCTTCCTCATCAATAGCTAAAAAAAGAGGAATTTTGTTTGCAGCATTAGTTTTTTTCAGTGAATTCATAAGTTCTAAAAGCTGTTCGGTGTCCTTGACATTTTGCTTTAAAAGTACAAATCCACCGACCCGGTACTTTTCAATTAAGTAAGTAGAATTTTCGTCATTGACGTAGCCGTCTAGACCTACTATAACTAACTGACCAATTTTTTCGTCCAAACTCATTTCGGCAACTTGAGCTTCGATGGGGTCAGTGGATTCAGCGTCGTCCCGGGAACGATCTACAGGTTCTCTCTCCGCATTGGAAAAGGAAGGTTCTGTAAAACTATCGGCAAGAATAAGCTCGCAGACGCCCCGTCCTGCTAAATATCCTAAGCTCAACGCTACTGTAAGGAAAACGATTATTGCCAAAATTCTTCTACCCATTTTGCTCCTTCTCCTCCGATTTCAGCTTTAAGGTTTGCCTACATACATTGACGGATAAGGAAGGCAAAATGGTACCGTCACCAAGCATTTTCTTGCATGTAATATCTACTAACTTTGGCTTAAGCTAGTCCTCATTACAATCCTAGACAAAGGCTCTTTGAGAAGCAACTGTTATCAGATTAACCCTTTAGCCTTTTCACCAATAACTTATAGTGAAGATATTTTCAAAGGAGGCTGTCTTTTTTGAATCGTATAGTTGTAGATTTAAGTACCCGCACCTTGTCTTTCTTTAGTGGACAGAACCTGGTAAACACTTATCCTGTTGCCATAGGGAAGCCTACCACCCCTACACCTTTAGGCAGCTACCAGGTCGTGAATAAAATAGTCCATCCGGGTGGCGGTCTTGGCACCAGATGGATGGAATTAAACATCCCTACAGACGGAGGGCCTTACGGGATTCATGGGACTAATAACCCATCCTCCATTGGCTTTGCCGTATCTAATGGCTGTATCAGGATGTATAATAGCGACATTGAAGCTATTTTTCCCCACACTCCGCTTTATACACCTGTCGAGATCATCGCAAGCCAGTGGCAGCCGAACCAAATTAACCCTCCTCCAAATAGAAAAGTTTATTATGTTCAACCAGGAGATACCATTTGGCAGATTGCCTTAAATCATGGCATCACTCCAGACGCTTTGCTTATAGCCAACCCTACTGTTAATCCCAACTCTCTTTATCCCGGGCAACCACTTCTTATTCCTGACTAAAGGAATTGTCTTTTCAAGCAGCATTATTCAACCAATTTGCAGGCTATAGAAAAATTTTGGCTTCTCGCAAATTGACTGGATCTACGTTTTTCCGATTTCCAGTCTTGATTTTTAAAATTTATCCTATATACTTATTAATGATTTAGTATACAGAATACATTATTATTTGTGGACGATTACAGCAGCCTAGTTACAGGAGGGAGAACGCAATGAATAATTTACAAGAAGTAGCAGAAAGATGCATGCTATGTAAAAAGCCCAGATGTAAGCAGAGATGCCCTATAAGCACTCCCATACCTGATATTATTAAATTATTCAAGGAACAACAAATAGAAGAGGCGGGAAAAGTTTTATTTGATAATAATCCCTTATCGGCTATTTGCGCCATAGTATGTCCCCACGAAAAGCAATGTGCGGGCAATTGCGTCAAAGGACTCAAAGGGGACCCTGTTGAGTTCTATAAAATTGAAAAGTATATTTCAACTAATTACATGGACTCAGTCCAATTTAAACAAAAGAAGCCCTACAAGGACAGGGTGGCTATCGTGGGGTCAGGACCTTCCGGTCTTACAGTAGCATTTATTCTTGCTTCTAAGGGTTATAGGCTGACAATTTTTGAGGCCCAAGAAAAAATAGGCGGTGTCTTGAGGTATGGTATACCCGAATTTAGATTGCCGAAAGAAATTTTAGATAAAGTCCATGAAAAGCTGGTTCAGTTAGGTGTTAAAATCAGGCCTAATACCTTGGTAGGACCGGTTTTAACCATTGACAAATTGTTTTATGACGGCTATAAAGCTATTTTTCTCGGAACAGGTGTCTGGAATCCTAAAACATTAAATATCAAAGGCGAAACCCTTGGCCATGTTCATTATGCCATTGATTATTTAAAAGACCCTTATGTTTACGAACTGGGTAAAAGAGTTTGTGTGGTAGGAGCAGGAAATGTAGCCATGGACGCAGCAAGGACCGCTAAAAGAAACGGCGCAGAGCAAGTTACGGTTCTGTCCAGGGAAGGTTTTGCTGACATGCCCGCCGCCAAAGCTGAATTGAATTCAGCCAAGCAGGAAGGCATTATCTTTGAAACCAACAGAACACCTCTGGAGATTATAGACGAAGGCATAGCCTGTGTAGAAACCAAGAAAATTACGGATAAAAACGGAATTACCAGGTATATTCCCTTAAACGAAACAAAATATTTTTACGAATGTGATTCTGTGATTATAGCCATTAGCCAAGCACCTAGGAATAACATCGTTGCCAACACCAGGGGAATAGAAACTACTCCTGAAGGACTGGTAATAACTGATGAATTCGGCAATACCACCCGGCCGGGAGTTTTTGCCTCAGGCGACGTAGTTACCGGCTCGGGAACGGTCAGCCAAGCTGTTAACAGTGCTAAGATTGTAGCAGAAGCAATTGATCAATACTGTACCTTACATAGAAGCAAGGATTTAGATATCGCCTAAACTTGCCTGTCTAAAAACCTTTTTCAGAAAAACGTGGGAAAACCCACGTTTTTTATTTACCTTCTACAAATTGAGCTAATTCCATGTTAAATTTATCCCGCTCATCATAGAACAAGCCATGACCGCTGTATTCAAAAGGAATCAATTTTGAATTTTTGATCCCCTGCTTTTGCACTTCAGCCAAGGCGAAAGGAACTACTTTATCATGGACTCCTTGGAGGATTAAAGTTGGAACATCTATTACAGACAGGTCATAGAACAGTTCTTCGTCTATCCAAGTCTGGGCGATTTTAACAGTAGACCAACCTGCTGCCGCTAAGCCCAGTTGGAAGAACCAATCGGAAAAAGGTTCGGAAATATTTTGGTAGAAGAACCTTTCACCAAATTCTCTCAACATTTTCGGTCTGTCGTTATATGTAGCCTGAATCGTCTCTTCTACACTTTCCCTTGATACCCCATATGGGAAATAAGGTCGGCGAATGAGGCTTGGTGCCGCCGCTGCAAAGAGGGCAAGTTTTGATACCCCATACCCTTTATGCCTGGCCATATATCTAACTGCTATTGCCCCACCGGTGGAATGGCCCCCAAGGGTGATATTACTTAAATTAAGGGCATCGATTACACTGCGCACATCATCGGCTAAACGATTATAGTCATAACCATCCCAGGGTTTATCTGATTTGCCGAAACCTCTCGTGTCTATACCTATACATCTAAAACCCATCTTCGGCAGTTGATCAAACTGGTATTCGAACAGTTCATGGCTTCCAGGCCAGCCATGTAAGAATAAGATAGTCTTCTCACCCTTGGGATTAAGGTCCTCAACATAAACCCTAACCTTAGGTTCCACTTCAATATAATATCCCATCTTAGCACCTCCATAGCCTTTATATTCCAACTACAAAATATTCAGCTATATAAAAAATGGTGCCTAAAGAGCCCCTTTCGCGGCAAAGCCTTAATCTATTTTAAAAAGCAAAAAGACCTTGTCAGGGTATTATCTCCTTGACAAGGTCTGCAAAACAGCCTAAAGAAAGCTATTTTCTTCTAGCATACATGGGAATTCCTAAAGCCATAATCACAGCAAAAATAATCAAATAATAGACTACAGCCATTCTGTGGGCATAGCAGGCTGCAATGATCATGAAGACACAACCTATGAGAGCTAATGTCGGCATGATAAAGCGATTAAAGAAGTTTAGGGACTTTTCAGTCGCCATCATTTTGATAAAAATGGGAATGTACATTCCATAAATAGTAACGATAGGTAACTCCGAGCTGTCAAAACTAAAAGGTCCAAACCAACTGGTAGGTGCTAAATTGGCTCCATAGAAGTAAAGCAGCCAGGCAGCCGTGACCAGCAGGCTTAAAATCGAAGAGTTAGTCGGCATGTTAGTGCATTCATCAATGCCTTTAAAAATTTCCGGTTTAGGACCCACATTTCTGGCAGCTAAGGCATAGAAATTCCTGGTACAGCCAATCATCAAACCGTTTAAGGTACCTAAGCAGGATATTACAACGAAGACGAATAAGATTGTGCCCCCTACATTGGTGAAAACCGTTGAAAAGGCAATTTTAGCCCCCGTTTCTCCACCTTCCATCATGACACTGTTCTCAACAGCACCGGCGAGTCCGGTGTAATATAAAATGTAAATTAAAGCAATAAAAAGGGTCCCAAAGGTAAGTGCCATAGGCAGGTTCTTCTTCGCATCCTTGAGCTCAGCATTGATACTGGTGGCAATAATCCATCCTTCATAAGCAAACACCGTAGCAACTAAAGCTGTAAAGAGAGGACTGGAACTGGCAGCCTCAGCAATACCACCGCTGGTAAAGTTACTCACCAAGATTCCACTTCTCAGACCGACAATGGTTCCGAAAATAGCCATCAGCCCAAGCGGAATAAGTTTGATAATAGTGGTTGAAACCTGAAACTTTCCTGCCAGTTTTGGGGAAAGAGCATTTAAAGCATAAATACCTACCAGGTAAAAGCCTGAAAGAGCCATGGCTTCACCGCCTACAATGTCCCAGCCCAGCAAAACACAGGTATACCTTGCTGAAACCCAAGCCAGGACAGAGGTCATGGCCGGAGTATAAATAGTTGCCACAAACCAGCCGACAAAATAACCATATTTTTCCCCTATTATGGCTTCTGCATAGTCAACTATGCCGTTGACTTTTTCGTACCTGGTGGCCATCACGGCAAATACATAGGCACAGACAACCATGATCACTCCGCCCAAGATCCAGGCTAAAATTCCTTGAGGAAGGTTGCCACCGGTAGCTACTAAAACTTTCTCAGCTTTAAAGAAGACACCACTGCCTATTACAATACCTATTACCATTGCGATTGCAGTTAGTAGACCGTACTTTTTTTGTAAACCGTTCTCCATTTTATCCTCCCTACTGTTACACAAAATTTATTTTATTTTTCTAAATAAATGTAACATGTTCTGGCTAAAAAATAAATTAAAAATCTCACTAAATCACATCTTTTTTTTGCCAATAAAAAAATTATTCCCTCCGCCGGATATTATTGCAAGCTAAATCCGGTCTGGAAGGAGTTTTGTTTGCAGGTCAAAAACCATTTTTTACTTTTTTAAACCGCCATATAATTCCCAGCGTGCCGCTAAGCAAGCTAATTGTCAGAAGATCCAACTGCCAATTTACCTGGCTTATACTTCTGCTTCGTATAAGGATATTGTAGACTACTATAAAGCCTAGAAAATAACTTACAAGTATTGTAACCGCAAATCGTAAAATAGCTCTAATTATTAGCTTATTAATGGTCATCCGTCCTTTCCTTCTCTATTACTTAAACACAAGCCGAATCAATCAATTTTGTGTCTATAACTACCTGTAATGTAAAATACCTTATTTCCAGCATATTCTCTCAACAGGCATTATTTCCTTTAAATTTATTCCTGACCCGAAAATCAGAGAGCTACTTGCTAGCAGCCAAAGGCGTTTCAAAAAATATATAAATCTTGCCCCACAAGCTTAAACAAAAAAATCTTGTACCCAATTCAGGTACAAGATTATCAAGAAATGATTTACTCTAAGGGAGGAAGAAAAATTCTTGCAAGGGATGAACGCGGATAAATTCACAATCTGCTATTCTTTTACCAACTTCCGCCATTTGGTTATAGAGTTCTGGGCTCTTAGTCTTTAGTTTTTTCAAGGTAGCTTTAAGTTCTTCCGGCATATTTAAACGCCTGTAGACCAGAGCCAGGTCATATAAAACTTGCCAGTAAGTCTTGACGGAGAAGAGCGAATTATCCTCTTCGTAGCGTCTGATAATATATTCAAAATCCTCTTTGGCAGTAGCTGTGCGGTGAAAGAAAGTTTCCGGTAGTCTAAAGGCCAAATAGCCTCTCAAGAAGCGCAATTCGAGATTATCCGGTTCATTTTCCAGGGCTTTATTTAAAATCTTCATTCCTTTAAATAAGTTAGGAAACATAGAACCCATATCACTTGCTTCCAAACCTACAGCAATTAAGCAATCGGCATAGTAGGCGGCAATAGTGTTATCTTCCGGAATAGTCTCATAGGCTTCCCGCAAAAAATTAAATGCTCTAAGCTTATCTTCTTGCCCTCCCTTTTTCGCTTTCAGATAAAGCTTCTTTGCTTCTTCCACCAGCTTCGCCCTTTCCTCTGAGGATATTTTTGACTCTTCTTGGACCGGGGCCGGTTTTTCTGCATTTGTCGGAACATTTTGCAGAAAGGCATTGAGCTGCTCCCGGATATTTGGCGGAAGGTTTGCTAAAAAGTTTGGTGGGATATTGGCTAAGATTTCTACGGGTATCTTGGAAAGCTGGCCGGCCGGACCCGCTGTACTTTTGGATGATGAATCCTCAGGAGCTTTCGCCTCTTTTTTTCTTTCTCCCTGTTTCATGGGTTGAGCTTTTTCCGAAGCTTTTTCCCCTCCTAGACTCTGTAGCTTTTCCTCTACTTTTTGACTCTCCTCTTTTTTACCTATGTTTCTATAGGCAGTGCTTAAGTTGGCTAACAATTGCAAATAGAAATCGCGGGAGAAAACCGAGCTGTTCTGCTCGTAGCGATTAACCAGATAGCTAAAATCTTCTACTGCTGTGGCATTTCTATGAAACATGATTTCCGGCAGGCGAAAGCAAACATTTCCCCTTAGAATCCTGGCTTGGATATTATCCGGGGCATTTCTGACAACCCCGTCTAGAATACCTAAGCCTTTTCGCACATCTTTCATCCGTTTGATAGGATCAGTACCGTCCCTAGCCATTAAGGTTATGGAACTTCCATAGTAGGCGTTGATTACCGGATCTTCCGGGTTGGACCTGCTGAGCTTCTTCAATAGCTCGTAGGCTTTGACCACTGCCTCCTTGTCATTTTCCAGCGCACCTTTATCGTGCAGCTTTATAGCTTGCTGAAGTAACTCCATCTTATCGCCTTGCTCAGCAACCACTTTACCGCTCTCCTGAGCCGTCCCCAACTCTTCTCTTTCAAGCTCTTGTTGCTTTATCTCCGGTGTCGGCTTGAGTTTAAAACTTACCTTAGGTGTCCTTCCGTATTTGGCACCGGACACAAAAATATCGCTGTAATAGGCCATAACTTTATTACCCCCTGTGATAACTAACTAAGATGGAAAAACAGGCAATCCCTGGCTTACTTGCATTTTTTAATAAGAAGTATAAACGTGAAAGACTCCTTTACGACAAAACTTAGCTGAAGACTCGTTTTTTATATCTTATGGCGGTTTTCAGCCTTTTGTTCTTGCCAGTCTCCCATTTTTCTACAAGAAAAAATATTTTCTCCGTCCAATTTCTGCTCAAGCTCGATTTTTGTAACTTTTTCTTGTTTTTAAGAATAAATTGTTATCAACAGGCTAACCATGACAAATTTCAGGAAATACTTTGACCTCAAGGAGGATAAGCAAATGGCTTCACATTTTGAAGAACGTCTTAAGGGGGTAAGCTCGCCACCGATAATTGGACGTTACTTTTCCGCTGACCCCTCACCGGAAAATATGACTCCTGAGCAAATTTCAGCCTTCCAGCTAGCAGCCGTTCAGGAATTGGTTAGGCGAGCCTATGACAACTCTTTCTTTTACCACAAAAAGATGACTGAAAAGAAAGTTACACCTGAAGATATCACCAGCCTGGAGGATCTGGCTAAACTTCCCTTCTTAACTAAGGATGATTTACGCCAAAATCCCTGGGCGACTCTGGCCTGTGATAAAAGTGAGATTAGTTTTATCCACGCTTCTTCCGGCACAACCGGAGGTAAGACCATTTACAGCATGTTTAGCTGGCGGGACTACTACCTACAACATGTCATCATTTATCCTAAATTAATCCCCGTGAAACCAGGTGATATCTGTTTTATCGCCCTTCCCTATGAAATGAGTTCTGCCGGCCTGGCCTACCATTATAAATTCATGATTGGTTACCGGGCTACAGTAATACCGGCCGGCAAAGGAGGAGCTTACTCAACCCCGGAGAAGGCCATCCGCCTTATTCGTAAGCTACAGCCGACCATCCTGGTTACCTCTCCTTCCTACGCCATGCTCTTGGCCGAAGTGGCAGCCAAAGAATCCTTTGATCTCAAGAGCCTACCGCTGAAAAAAATCTGGCTCACCGGCGAAGGCTGCTCCCAGGCCTTTAGAGAGAGGATTGAAAAGATTTGGGGGGCAACCAGCAATTTTAGTTACGGTTCCATGGAATGCAGCGGCATTGCCAACGAGTGTGATGCCCATGACGGCTACCACATTTCCGAGGCCCATGCCCTGGTGGAAATAATCAATCCCGAGACAGGTGAACCTTTGCCACCTGGTCAAGTGGGTGAAGTTGTAGTCACTTCTTTACTAAGATATGACACACCGATGATCCGCTATCGTACTCAGGACCTGGGCAGTATTGAATTAACACCATGTTCCTGTGGTTTGCCGCTGAAAAAGCTGCGGCTTTGGGGACGCAAAGTCGACCAGATCACCATTCAGGATAAATCTTTTTCACCTTTCTACTTGGAAAATATCCTGATGAGCTTTCCTCAAGTCGGAAACTGGTACCAGTTCATAGTTCCAGAGGAGAGGGACCATTTAATAGTCAAGGTGGAAGCGGCAGAAGGAATACAACCAACTTCAGAACTAGCCCGCGAGCTCAACCAAAAACTGACAGAAAAAAGCGGTGTGCCCTGTCTTTTGGAATTTGTTGAGCAGATTCCACGGACTAGGACAAAAGCTATCCGTGTTGTTCGTCTAGATCAAAAGGAGTGAAGATGATGAAATTTCTCTTTGAGCAGCACCTTAAAGATACTGTCCAAAAGCCTTTGCTGGAACGCTTCGCCTATCTGGCTGACACTGAACCCAGCCTGGCCGACTTGGCCGAATTTCAGCTGGCAGCCTTAAAAGAAATGGTAGCTTATGCCTATGTTCATAGTCCTTTTTATCATGAAAAGATGTCTCAGGCTGGGGTTAAGCCGGAAGATATTCAAAGCTTAGACGATTTAGCTAAAATGCCTTTCACTACCAAAGATGAGCTTAGAGGAGATCCCTGGAAACTCCTGGCTTGCGATAAGAAAGACATCAGTATCGTCAGTGTGTCAACGGGAACTACCGGGGGTGAGGAGATTTACATCATGTACTCCTGGGGTGACCATTATCTCACTGATTCACCGGGACATCCTAAGCTCTTTAATTTAAAGCCAGGTGATATCTGCATCAACGCCCTGCCTTATGAGATGAGCTCAGCCGGCATGTCCTTCCATAAGGTGTTCTCTGAGGTTCAGCAAGCAACCGTAGTCAACGTGGGTAAAGGTGGGGCCTACTCTACACCGGAAAGAATCGTCCAAGTGATGGCCGACTTAAAACCTACGGCTTTAATCACCACTCCTTCCTACGCTATTACTCTGGCTGAAAAAGCCGCTGAAGCTTCTATCGATTTAAGAAGCTTACCCATCAGGAAAATGTGGCTGACCGGCGAAGGCTGTTCCGATGCCTTCCGGCGGAGAGTAGAAAAAATCTGGGGTACCAGAGCCAATTTCCACTACGGCTCCTTGGAATGCGGTGTGCTCGGCATGGAATGTGACGACCACGCCGGTTATCATATCCCATTAGGCTTGATTATCTTGGAAGTTATCGACCCAAAAACAGGTGAGGTTTTAGAACCCGGTGAAATCGGAGAAATCGTAGCAACTTGCCTCTTGCGTTTTAACACTCCTTTAATCCGCTACCGGACTCAGGATTTAGGCTATATCGACCCGGAACCTTGCAGTTGTGGTTTAGCCTTCCCCCGCTTTTTCCTGCGAGGACGATTAGTTGACCAGTTGACGGTCTGTGGAGTTAACTTTTCGCCTTTCTATTTAGAGGAGTTTTTAATGCGCCAACCGGAGGTTGGCAACTGGTATCAGTTTGTAACTAAGAAAGGGAATAACGACCGGCTAAAGATCAGGACCGAATTGGCCCCGGGAGTTGAGCCTAGCCCCGAACTGGCTGACAAACTTGCCAGCAAAATGGAGTTTGCTACCGGCGTTCCCTGTGAATTTGAGTTTGTCCAAAAGCTTGCCCGGCCGGGTGTAAAAACTGTCCGGGTAGTCCAAGAAGAAGGAGAATAGCAAATGATTATTGATGCCCATGGTCATATCTCTAATACCTCCTATGGAAATATTGAGCAGTACCTTGAAACTCAAGAAAAGGCAGGCATTAGTCACGGGATAGTCGTTCCCGGTGGCACCGTAGATGTGCGCAGGATGTCTGACTATATTTCCGGTCGGATCAAGCCCGACAATTTAGTACCGGACAACGACTACGTAGCTCAGGCTGCTGCAACTTATCAAGGCAGGATTAGCGGTTTTGCCATGATCGACCCCCACGCTGCGAATGCCCTCCAGGAATTGGAGCAGCGCTTTAAGGCCGGCTTCAAGGGGCTTAAGCTTTCCCCCATGACCCATCAGTTTTCTTTTGCCAGCCGGGCAGTAGCCGAGTTGGTAAGCCTGTGCGGTGACTATAACTACCCGGTTTACTCCCACGTGGTGTATAACCCTGGGTCTTGTACCGCTAAATATATTGCTTTAGCCAAACAATTCCCCAAGACCAATTTCATCCTCGGTCATATGGGCTTTGGACCGGCCGATCAGGAAGGTTTGGAAGCTGCCAAGAAGTTGGATAACTTTTTCCTGGAAACCTCCAGCGGTAGCTTCCTCCATATCAAGGAGTCGGTTAAAAAAGCCGGTGCTTCGAAAATAATTTTTGGATCTGAATTCCCCCTTTCCCACCCTCAGGTGGAATTGACAAAAATCATGCTGTTAGAAATCAGCGATGACGAAAGAGATAAGATTTTAGGTTTAAATATTCAAAGTCTCTTAAGACTTGAGCTTACAAATTAGTCAAAAAAAGGAGTCAAGATGAAATGGTATCAAAGAGATCGATCATTCTTTTAACCAGCCTGCTCCTGGTCTTACTGCTTCTGGGGGCCTGGGGATGTGGCAAGCAAAACACACCTGTACAGGAACAACCCAAAACAGACGAGCAAGTCCCTACCAAAGAGATGGATAAGGTAATCTTACAACTTAACTGGCTGCCTACCGAGTACCCGGTAACTTATGTATCCTTGGAAAAAGGTTTCTGGGCAGAAGAAAACTTAGAAGTGGAAATCATCAGAGGGTATGGTTCGGCCGATACAGCTGCCAAAGTAGCCGCCAAAAATGCTGAATTTGGCATGGTCGATATGGGTACCCTCATCCTCTCAAAGACTAATGAAAACTTAAAAGTCAAAGCGGTTGCCAACTACCACACCTATCACCCGGCAGGCGTAATCGTAAGAGCTGACAGCGGAATTGACACGCCCAAAGATTTAGAAGACAAAAAAATCGTTACTACTGCCACTTCCGCTTACCGCTTTTTCTGGCCCGCTTACTGTAAAGCCCAGGGAATAGATCCGAGCAAAGTTGAATTGGTACTAGTTGATCCAGCGCTCCAGGAACCGACATTTGTCAGAGGTGAAGTAGACGGTTGGCTTTCCGACAATCAGAATATTCCCGTCCTGGAAAATCTCGGCGTTGACGCCAAGTTTTTCCCCTATAAGAGCGATGGAAAACTTGACCGTTATGGCGATTCCATTATCGTGCACGAAGATCTAATAGCAGAAAACCCTGATCTAGTCCGGCGCTTTGTGGCTGGCTTTGTTAAAGGTATTAAATATTCGGTTGACCATCCGGAGGAAGCTGTTGCCATCTGGAAGAAACATGTGCCGGAAATTGACCAGGAGCTTTTCCTCAAGGTCTGGAAAGATGATATTGCTGCCAGTGTCATGATCAGCGATGAATCCCGCACTCACGGTATTGGCTGGATGTCGGAAGAGAAGGTCGCTAAGACAATTGAATCGGTAGTAGATGCTTATAATCTAAGCCATGCCCTTTCACCGGCGGAGGTTTACACTACAGACTTTCTACCCCAGGAACCTGTCTACCCATAAGGGAACCTTGACCATAACGACTAGGAGTGATGTTCATGAAGCCCCTGCTATCCTTGAAAGGGGTAGAGAAGATTTACCAAACCGAATCGCGGGAAGAAATAATCGCACTTTCCAAGATAGATCTGGAAATTAACGACGGTGAATTCCTAGCCATTGTAGGGCCTAGCGGCTGTGGTAAGACTACCCTGCTCAAACTTATTTCCGGAGTGCTGACCCCTACTGACGGGGAAATCTATTTTGCCGGTGACGCGCTAGGAATTTCCCACCGCAAGCTTTTGGCCATGGTCTTTCAACAGCCGGCCCTCCTACCCTGGCGTAATGTGCTGAACAACATCCTCTTACCTTGCGAGCTAAGGGGGCAGGACCTAAAGACTTACACCGCTGAATCTTTAGAGCTCCTGAAGCTAGTAGGATTAGAAGGCTTTGCCTACAGAAAGCCCCAGGAACTTTCCTATGGGATGCAGCAACGGGTAGCTATTTGTCGCGCTTTGATCTCCCAGCCAAAGCTTTTACTCATGGATGAACCTTTTGCTTCCTTAGACACCTTTACCAGGCTGGAGCTAACCCGTTTGCTCCTTGAGATTTGGAGTCTAAAAAAGCAAACTGTCCTTTTTGTAACCCACAATATTCAAGAAGCAGTTTATTTAGCCGACCGGGTTGTAGTCATGACCCCAAGGCCAGGTAGAATCGCAGCCATTGTCGATGTTAACTTACCCAGACCAAGAACTGAAGAGCAGATGTACAGCGAGGACTTTAGTAAATGCGCCAAGACAATTCACCAGTTTTTCAGGAAACTGTAGAAAGGAGTCAAGTCGCAATGCCTAAAAAACCCTTTTACCATACTGGATCGTTCCTGACATTCTTAAGCTTCGGCTTCGTTCTTTTGCTCTGGGAGGTCTTAACCCGAATTTTTAAGATCCCTAAGTGGCTTTTGCCTGGCCCAACTTTGATCTGTCGAGAGCTGTGGAATTCAGCCGGCATTCTCTGGCAAAATACCCTGGTCACCGGCAGTGAAATAGTCCAAGGTTTTGTCCTGGCCCTAATTGGCGGTATTGTCTTAGGTACCATTATCGCCTACTCACCTTTCTTAGAGAAAACCTTATACAAGTTATTGGCAGCTACCCAGGCCATGCCCAAGGCTGCCCTGGCACCTCTTCTGGTCATCTGGCTTGGCCTTGGCCACCCAGCTAAGCTGGCCATGGTCTTTCTCATGTGCTTCTTCCCGGTTATGGTAAGCATGGTGACCGGGCTCCAGTCTACCAGCAGGGAACTCTTAGAATTGGCTGAAGTGTTAGGAAGCAACTGGTTGCAAAGCTTTCTCAAAATCCGCTTTCCTGCTGCCCTTCCTTACCTGATTAGCGGTGTCAAAGTTGCTGCCAGTCTTTCCGTAGTCGGTGCTGTAATCAGTGAATTCGTCAACGCTGACAAAGGCCTGGGCTATTCGCTGCTCGTTTCCGCAGCTCAGTTAAATGGTCCTCTAACCTTTGCTTCTGTGGTCATCCTGGCTGCCTTAGGGGTCATGCTTTTTTCCCTGGTTAGTTTACTTGAAAAGCTGATTTGTCCCTGGGCCAGAAGCAGTTTAGATAAGTGAAACCAGCGTTAAGCTTTAGTTTTTTTCAGTTGTTATTTCAAGTTAATTAACAAGGAGGTAGAAAAAGTGGCCGAAGCTAAAGAACAACTTTTTAATGAGGCGGTTAAACTTCACGAGCAGGCCGTCAAAGGTGACAAGGAAGCTGCGCTTAAAGCCAGTAAGCTCTTAGAAAGGCTGAAGCAGCAGTACCCTAAGGACTTGTTAATCGAGGCCTATTACGGAAGCAGTCTAACCCTCTTGGGCAGGGATGAAATAGATCCAATTCAGCGTTTTAACAAGGCCAACAAAGGGCTTAAAATCTTGGACGGCGTTATAGCCAAAGCGCCTGATAACCTGCAGGCCCGTCTCTTGCGGGGCTATATTTGCCTGAGACTTCCCGAAGAACATTTCCACCGTCAGAAGACAGCCATAGAAGATTTTTCCTATTTAAAAGCTGCCTACGAGCGAGATGGAAACTGCCTGCCTAAAGAAACTTATCGTCAGGTAGTAACTAACTTAGCAAAACTGACGAGCAAATAAAAATTCTCTTTTGAGCTAATTCAACTTAATTCGTCAAATATTAACATTTTTTGCAAATGCTCATAGATTATATTAAGCCGAGTGAAAGGGGGTTAGTTATGAGTAAGGAAAAATCCGGCCTTGCCGCTTTAAATGATTCCTTTAAAGAAAAACTCCAGGCTGTAATCAATGGCGCAGTTGAAGCAAAAAATTACGAAGCTTTAAAGACTCAAATCAGAGAAGTCATCGACAGTTATCTGGAAGAGCTCCAAGGCTATGTCTCAAACTACCAAAAGCCGGAAGAGTAAAGTAATTCCTCCCCCATGCTTAACCTGCCTAAGTGCCCTCTTTAGGGGCACTCTTTTTTTGTTAACAGGCCTGGACTTTACTACTAAATAAGCTTCCGTTAACTTAAAAGCCACTGCAAGAGCAGCGGCTTTTAAATTAATAAAGCGTGGTATCATCATATTTATTTGCTAAGGTGCTAAGCAAGCTCTCCGGAACATTGCCGTCCAGGATCTGCCGGATAATCTTAACTAGAGGAGTAGGATTAGCAGCCTGAAAAATATTTCGACCGATAGATATTCCGGCTGCCCCTGCTTCCATGGCATCATAGACCATCTTGAGGACTTCATAGGTAGAGCTTAGCTTAGGTCCACCGGCAATGACTACAGGGACTTTAACACTCGTCGTTACTTCCTTAAAGCTTTCGATGTCGCCGGTATAATTTACTTTAATAATATCTGCCCCTACTTCCTCTGCTACTCTAGCTGCATGCCCGATTTTTTCCGGGTTATATTCACTCTCCTTAGAACCGTCCCGCACATACATCATGGCTAAGAGAGGAATACCCCATAAGTCGCATTGCTCGGAAACATAGCCTAAATCCTTTAGCATTGTTGCTTCATATTGGCTACCCAAATTAACATGCACAGAAACGGCCGTTGCACCTAAGCGCAGAGCATGCTCAACGGACGATACCAGTTCTTTACGGTTTGCATCAGGAGCAAGGACTGTAGAAGCAGAAAGATGTACAATCAGCTGGCAGTCGCTGCCCTTTAAGCTATCACCTAAGTCCTTTACTAACCCTTTATGGACCACCACACCGTTGGCTCCGCCCCGGGCTACTCGCTTGACCGTTTCCTTCATATTTTTTAAACCTTCCACAGGTCCGATCGTCACCCCATGATCCATGGGGACTAGGAGCAAATGGGCCTTGCGCCCGAAAAGGCTGTTTAACCTGATCTCTTTCCCGGTCACTAGCTATCACCTCACCTATTTTTCGATAATCGTTTCTGCTACTTTTATGCCTACATGGCGGCCAGGTATAGAAACATAGGCCAGTAATTTGTCACCCGGTTTTATGGTTGTAGCATTAAGCGGCTTTCCATCTGCCCCCATGATCCTAATATGCCAGTCATCCTGGACAATAACGTTAATTTCGGCTTCTCCTGCCTTTCCTTTAATTAAAAGCAGTGGCCTTACTTCAATTTTCACCCGCCCTACAGTTAGCTCTCTTGCTTCCCCTTTGGTATTAACGCAGAGGACTTTGCTTCCTGCTTTCAAATCCGTCAAATATTCAGCCCTATCGTTGGGCATCCAAATGTAGGAATGAACCGCTCCTGCATTAACCCGGAAGGGACGGAGATTCATATAGGGAAGGTAGTGGGTCTCAGAGCAGACAAATATGCCGCCGGAAGAGGTGGAGCCGATAAGCATACCCTCGTCCTGAGCCATAATTCCGGTAGTATCGACACAAGCCCTAAGCCCCATGCCAATATGGCGGATTTCTTCTACAGTCAGTGGAACAAGTTCGAGTTGGTACTCGCTTAGTTTGGTCAAATAATCACTTGCTTTTTTAATCTCGTTCAGATCATCGGTAACTAAAACTACCCCGTCGCTACCTCTTTCCATAACTCCGAAGGCTACTTCGGCCGCTTCAAAGGTAGTTTCCCGCTTCAGGATTGCTGTTTTGCTCTGTTCCAGTCTGGCCAGGATGAGCTCCAAAGGTATATTAGTAGGCAGGTCAAAATCGATGACTACGTAGTCAAAGTTTTCCGCCTCCTGGCAAGCTTTCTCCAGGGCTTCGTGGCCCACAATGCTAAATGACTTACAGCTAAAATAACCTTGCTCTTTGGCCTTTTGTAATAGTTCTGAGTCACTGGCCAGGACTATTTCTCCCTGGGGGATTTCCACCAGGTCTTGCTTGGAGGTGACTTCGGTAATGAGTTTGGTTTTAAGAGGAAACCGCAAGTTCTCGCGCTGTTCTAAGGTTACCACGATTTTGCTGATATTTGAGTTGTTAATAAAGGCCCAAATATCCTCACCTTTAACCGGAATCTGACGTCCGTCCAGCCAGACTTCCCGCTTAATCTTTTCGCTTTTCTCCATCTTTGTACATACCTCATCTCTTGATTTTGCTGTGATTTATTTAGACTTACTACATTCTATTCGTCTAGTCTCTCCTTTGTTATCTAAAAAGCGCTTATTTTGTCGTAATAGCGCTACTAAGCCATAAAAATTATGAAAATTTGTCTAATAAATAAGAAATAAAGGCAAACCTGTTAATTTTACCAAATCAAAAAGGCGCCCAGTGGTTGGACCAATGGTCGCCTTTTTAGCTCAAACTCTCTGTCTTAAGGAAAAAGCTTGCTAATTAGCTGTCTGGGTCTGCTGCAATTCCAATTGTTTAAGTAAGGAACCAATCCTTATTATCTAGACGATCTTTTCAAGGCCTTTTGTACTTCTACCACCAGTAAAGGTACAAGGCATAAGCCTATAACCAACAGCCAGTCACTAAATCTCAAGACAGCTGTTTCAAACAAGTTGCGTAAAAAAGGTACAAAGATGACTATGAGCTGCAAGGCCGCAGAGGCGAAGAAAGCTCCCACTAAGGCCCGATTTGTGCCAATACCGATGGAGAATAAGGATTCTTCAAAGTTACGGGCGTTAAAGGCATGGACCAACTGAGAAAAGGAGATGGTCAGGAAAGCCATGGTATGAGCTTCTTCCAGAGTCCGCCCCCAGTTTAGGCCCAGCCAGAAAGCCGATAAAGCCAAAAAGCCGATTACCGCACCTTGGATGACAATATCTATACCCACCCCGCCGGAAAATACGCCTGCTTTCGGGTCGCGAGGAGGCTTTTCCATCACGCCTGTTTCCGGCGGCTCTACGCCTAAGGCTAGGGCAGGCAAACTGTCTGTGACCAAGTTCATCCAGAGGATTTGAATAGGAGTTAAAGGACTGCCCAAACCGAACAAAATGGCGGAAAAGATGGTTACGATTTCGCCCGTATTACAGGACAGGAGAAACTCAATAGATTTTCTGATGTTGCTGTAAATAGTCCGACCTTCCCTAACTGCATTGACTATGGTTGCAAAATTGTCGTCCAGTAAGACCATGGCCGAGGCTTCTTTAGCAACTTCCGTCCCGGTAATCCCCATGGCGGCACCAATATCAGCCCTGCGCAGGGCAGGTGCGTCGTTAACTCCGTCCCCGGTCATAGCCACCACTTGATTGTGCTCTTTTAACGCAGCTACGATCCTGAGTTTATGTTCAGGTGAGACACGGGCGTAAACCGTAGTTTTTAAGACATGTTTCTTAAGTTCTTCATCACTCATCTGTTCAAGCTGGGAACCGGTCAGTACTTCGTCTCCTTCCCTGTAAATGGTTAAGGTTTTGGCAATGGCCAAGGCCGTTTCCTGATGGTCACCGGTAATCATAACTGTTTTAATGCCTGCCTTCCGGCTGACTTCCACCGCATCCTTAACTTCGGGCCGTGGTGGGTCCTGAATGGCATAAAAACCTACAAAAGTTAAATCTCGTTCAGCCGTATCTGTTGTTGGGTTGTCCGGTAGCTCGGTCCACTCCCGATAAGCTAAGGCTAAAACCCGTTGTCCCTGAGACGCCAGCCTAGAGTTTACTTGCAAATAGTTTTGGATCAACTCTTCAGTTAAAGGAATAATACCTTCATCCAAAATGACCTTGGTACAGCGAGATAGTAAAACATCCGGTGCACCCTTGGTAAAAGATACAACCGTATCATGCATCTTATGAAAGGTGGTCATCATTTTCCGTTCTGAGTCAAAAGGAATTTCCTTCAACCGGCGATACTTTGCTTCTGCCTCTTCTTTGGTAAGCCCGGCCTTAGCCCCGGCAACGATTAAGGCTCCCTCGGTAGGGTCTCCTATAATCTGATAGCCTTTTCCTGTTTGTTCAAGGCGGGCGTCGCTGTTTAAAAGACCACCTAAGAGCATTAATTCCGGCACTTTCTGCTGCATGGGATTAACCTTTTGCCCGTCCCCTGTGATAAATTCTCCTTCCGGTGTATAGCCTGTTCCTGTGATCTCGAAAAACTGCTGATCAACGTAAATTCTGGTTACGGTCATCTCGTTTTTGGTCAGTGTCCCGGTTTTATCCGAGCAAATGTAAGTAGCCACACCCAATGTTTCAACTGCCGGAAGTCGGCGGATAACCGCATTTCTTTCACTCATCCTGGTTACACCTAAAGCCAGGACAATGGTAACAACTGAAGGTAAACCTTCCGGTATGGCAGCTACCGCCAGCGCCACTGCTGTCAAGAACATACCTAAAACGTCTTCACCCCTAAGGAGCCCGGTAATAAACACTACGGCTACAATAATTCCGGCAGCAATACCCAAAGTCTTTCCTAAAGAGGCAAGCTGGCGCTGTAAAGGTGTGGGGTCAGGAGGTGTTTCCTGCAACATTTGGGCAATCCGCCCCAGCTCGGTGTCCATTCCTGTGCCGACTACTACCGCCTTACCACGGCCCCCTGTGACAATAGTACCCATAAAAACCATGTTTTTGCGGTCGCCAATAGGCGGGTCATCTTCTCCTATGACCTTTAAGTCCTTTTCAACCGGCACAGATTCCCCTGTTAAAGCTGCCTCATTTACTCGCAGGGACGCAACTTCTACCAGTCTGGCGTCGGCCGGGACAGAATCGCCGGCTTCTAACATGAAAACATCTCCCGGCACTAAACCGTCTACTTCGATTTGAGTTACTTTCCCATCTCTTAAAACTTTAACGTGGGCCTTGGTCATGGCTTTTAAAGCTTTCAAGGCCTGTTCTGCCTTATTCTCTTGTATAACACCCAAAACGGAATTTAAGACAACTATGATCAGGATGACAACCGTATCTGCCCATTCGCCTAAAAAGCCTGAGACTATAGCTGCTACAATCAAAATTAGAACGAGTGTTTCTTTAAGCTGATCAAGAAACATGGCCAGAAGACTCCTGGGCGGAGCTTCCTTTAAAGCATTTGGGCCGTATTTTTCCAGTCTTTTAGCTACTTCATCAGAATTTAAACCGTGCTCCAGATCAGAATCAACGGCTGCTATGACTTGGCTTTCAGTTAGTGCAAACCAATTACGTTTTTCCTCCATTAGGTCTACCTCCAAAGATAATCTCTGTTTGCGTGAGGCTTCCTAATTAAGACTCTCAGCCTTTGGAATTCGACTGGTCTGTCTTAATTAACCGGCTTTTGGTGTAAAACCATGGTTTGCCGGGCAAACCTTTAGTTAAACCCCTGTGTGCCAACCCTTCCTAAACGGATATTTAGGAGCAGCTTAGTCAAATTTTAAATTTTCCATTTGAGACTGAAATTATGCTCTAAATTAAGAAATCCCCGGCTAATTACCGAGGATTTGTTGTTTAGTTCTTCTATATAAAATTAAGCCTGCACCAACGATCAAAGCCAGACTGACAAGCTGAGCTACCCTGATCGGTCCTAACATTAAACTGTCTGTGCGCAAACCTTCTATGAAAAACCTGCCAGCCGAGTACAACATCAGATAGGAGAGAAAAACAGTACCGGCCGGAATATTTTTTTTACGACGCAAGTAAAGTAAAAACAGGAAGACCAAAAAATCCCAACAAGATTCGTAGAGAAAAGTGGGATGATAATATACGCCTTTGATATACATACCCTTTTGAATAAAGGCAGGAAAGTGGCGGATAAACTCTTCACTGACCGGTCCGCCGTGAGCTTCCTGATTAAAAAAATTTCCCCACCGGCCAATGGCCTGTCCCAGAATAATACTTGGAGCTATGATGTCTGCCATTTCCCAAAAAGATAGGTTATTTCTCTTGATGTACCAATAACCTGCTAAGATACCGACAATTAAAGCCCCATGGATGGCCAAGCCACCATGCCAAATGGCAAATATTTCCCAAAAATTGTTTTTATAAGCTTCCCAGGTAAACAGCACATAGTAAATCCTGGCACCGATAATTGCTGCCGGAGCGGCAAGCAAAGCAATGTTCAGTACATGTTCGGGATCAATTTCACGTTTAGCTGCTTCTTTATAGGCTAAAAACGTACCCAGAGCTAATGCAGAACTAATGAGCAGCCCATACCAGCGGATGGCAAAAGGGCCTAGCTCAAAGGCAATTGGATTCATTGCGCTCTCCCTCCTTACTGTTTCAATTATGAAACAGCAAAAAAGTGAAGTCAAGTTTGTAAACCCAATCATTCACTTGTTCCGGTTTGCTTTCATGAATTGGACTATTAATTCGTCAAGCTCCACACTGCGTTGATAAATTTCCGGGTCAAGCAAGCTTACCCCTTTGCTTAAGCAAAGCTTAGTCAATTCGGCCGATTTCACAGAGATCCTTTTAGACAAGCTAGTACGTTTAGCAGGAAGCCTTTTTTTCATGGAAACCTCCTATTTCCCATATATCGTATAAATTCCATCGTCCGACCTCTATATCTAGTATGTTAAGTATGTTTCGACAAAAAGCTGGTAATACCTTCTAATTTTTTACTTTTTTTGAAATTTTTTTATATTAAATTCCAATACTTTCCATTATCATTTCAAAATTCTCCTGAATATACTCTACTACGAAGAAACAAGGAGGAGACAGTAATGGATTTTGAGGATTTATTTGCCCAGGCAAACCGTTTTAAAGAAGCCCTGGCTGAAGCTAAAAACATGTTAGATAAAAGAAGCGTGGAAGTTTCCGGCGGCCGGGGAACAATTATCGTAGTAATCAACGGCTCAGGAATTATCAAAGATATTCGCATAGCACCGGAGGCCTTAAATTCTCTGGGACAAAGTGGACTGGCGAATGCTTTGGTTGAAACTGTCAATAAAGCTTATGAAAAGTCGAGAGAATTAGCAGCAAGTATCATGTCCGATGCGACCGGTTTTGACCTCAGTAACTTAAATAAAATGTTTTAAGCTTTTTACATATATTCCCCCTATAGACCCTGCAGGGTCTTTTTTTTTTGCTGTTGCCGACAGGCAAATCTCTTTTTCTAACGGCTCATTCACCACTTAACCCCTTTCTTAATACTTTATAGTGTAGAGAAGTATATGAGGGGGATTTAGCCGGATGGACAAAATAGATAGATTTTTAAGTCTTAACCGCCATAAAGTATTTCAGACTTCAGACAATATCATAGGTGTCGGAAAGGGATTCAAAATAAAAAACGGTCAGCATACCGACAAACCTGCTGTTATCGTATTGGTGAAGAAGAAAATTCCAGAAAGCGATTTAAAACGCGGAGAAAAGGTACCGCCAAGAATTTACGACATAGATACAGATGTAATTGAAATCGGCGAACCGCGCTTTTTAGGCAGAACAGATTATGTGCGGCCTGCTCCCCCAGGAGTAAGTATCGGTCATTATAAAATTTCAGCCGGTACTTTCGGGGCGGTAGTCAAGGATAAACGGACCAAAAGGCCTTTAATCCTTTCCAACAACCATGTGCTGGCCAATAGCTCCGACGGACGGGACGGGCGTTGCAAAATCGGAGATCCAATCCTTCAACCTGGGCCGTATGACGGTGGAACTGATGCCCAAGTAATTGGCTATTTGGAAAGGTTTATCCCCATTCTAAGAGAATACACCCATTCCAGTTGCCCCAAGGCTGCTGCCTTAGAAAAAATTGGTAATAATTTTCTTCAAATGATCAAACCCCACTATAAAATGTCCCTGTTCAAGAAAACATCAATGCAAAATTTGGTAGATGCCGCCGTAGCCAGGCCTATTTCCAATGACATCATCACTTCGGAAATCCTGGGTTTAGGTAAGGTAAGAGGCGTAAAAGAAGCAGAGAGTGGAATGAAGTTGTTTAAAAGCGGCCGCTCCAGCGGAGTAAATCAGGCGGTGGTTAAAGCCCAAGCAGCCACTTTAAAAGTCAACATGGGCGACAATGAAGAAGTAGTCTTTACCGACCAAATAGTAACCGGACCCATGGCCAGCCCAGGCGACAGCGGTTCCTTGGTTTTAGATAAAGATAACAATGCAGTAGGTCTGCTCTTTGCCGGCTCTGAAAGTTCCACTATCATCAACCGCATTCAAAATGTCATGGATCTTATGGATATCGAATTTTAAAAAAAGCCGCCTCCGAGGCGGCTTTCAAGCTGAAAGCAGTTGTTTAGTTAGTTGTTCACCTTCAAATTGCCAGTTTCCCTTCGGGTTGACTGACTACCTGCAAAATATTTTCTTCATCGCCCGTTAAAGCGTTGATGTAAATTAAATATTGCTCCCCGTTTAATTTTCCGGTTATTTCATAGGTAAAGACCTCTTTGCCGTTATCCAAAGGTATAATAGCCTTTCTCACACCTTCCACCTGTACCCTTGGGTTTACCTTAGCCTTCGCTTCTTCGGGAGTTAACTTGGCTTGAGGTATATTTCGGTCGTGGTGGGCCATTAGGTAGCCAAAAGCTTCAAAGCCGACTATTTCGCCGTCATCTAAAGCAACCTTGACTTTAATTAAATCGGAGTAAATTACTACTCCCTCCTCCCGGTAAGCGAAAGAAATAACTTGGGTGTTTTGCTGCCGTACACTATAGGTTTCTACCATGTTTTTAAAGCCGATTTTTTCTAAAAAATCTTTGGCTTTTTGGCTTGCTTCCTGCTGGGTCATAGTGGCGTTCTGCACAGGACGGCTGTTTAACATGGTGATGGGATGTCCACCTTTTTGGCTGATATCGATGGTGATCAGTCCCTTTGAGTTCTGGGGGTCAAAAGTAAAAGCATAAGCTTTGATCTTTCCGTTGATTTCGTCTACCTGACCGGCCGACGTGTAGCCTTGCTTTCTGCTCTTTTCTAAAAACTCTTTAGCTTTACTTTCTGCAGTAGCTCGGGAGATTTGAGCTCCGCTTAAGCCCCTTGGTTCAGTTAACTCTAAATGGTCCGAAAAAGGTCCGTCGTAAATCAAGGTAGGCAAACCTTGTACCCGGCGCTCAATATCTACAAAATTACTTAAATGGTCAGGAGCTGCCGTCGCCGTTCTCACTCCTCTTTTCAGCATGGCATCTGAAAAGCGGAAATTATCATCATAGATCCGACTTGCCATCTCATGCAAGTCTTCGCTAAACTTTCCTACCTCATCGTAAAATTTTTCCAATGTTTGGTAGTCTTTTTCACTTAGTTCTTTTCCGTTGGCTTCAGCCTTGGCCAGTGAATATGTATAATCTCCTAACTGGGATAAAAACTTACGGCTAGCTGAAGTATTAATATCGGTTAAGGGTAGCTGTGCCAGAGAAATACTGGCATCGCTTGCACGATTCCAAATTTCAGTCAGGTAGAGAATATTATGCCTGGGAGAACCGGAAGCCAAGCTTTTTCCGAGCAATACCCTTGTCTGCTCTACATGGGATACAAGATTATAAAATTCCCTTTGATAATTAGCCTCCAGAGCATTAGAAAGGGTTACCCTGTTGGTCCTTTCTATATAGCCGTAACTGACGACCCAGGCTAAAAGCAGTAAACCTAAAATGCCATACAACCAATTACGCATTTTTCCATCTCCTTAGTTTAAATTCCAAAAACATGGTTACCTATTTGCCGGACAATCCTTCTGGTCCAGATCCAGCCACTAACAGGTTTATAGGGATTCCAGAAATACAAAGCTCCGTAAGTGGGATCCCAGCCGTTTAAGGCATCCATAGCAGCTTTGCGGGCGGTGGTCAAATTAGTTACTCGCCAAATCAAGCCGTTTGACACACTCTCGAAAGCATGGGGCTGGTAGATTACACCACTGATGGTATTAGGAAAAGATGCATGCCTTACCCTGTTCAACATTACAGCCCCAACGGCTACCATTCCTTCGTAAGGCTCGCCGGTTGCCTCAGCAGCAATGAGTCTCGTTAACAAATTGACTTCGTCTTCCCTTTTAACCAGTTCCCACCCCGTCTGCACAGGAGCTGTTTCTGTTTCCGTTTCTTCAACAGAAGTGTTACTTTTTTTAGCAGCTGGCGAGTTTACTAGATTTTCAACTCCCAAGTAGAAGGAAGTGATAATTAAGGCGACTATAACTATTCCTAAGATTGTTATTTTGAGCGACTGCTTATCCAAACTCATTCCTCCAATCTTTTTCTGCTTTTGTTTTATTTTGGTTATTAATACAAGTATTTATTCTTTGGCTTAGCCCGCTCAAAACTCCATATCTTGCCATTCACAGCCAAAAACTAGCAAACATACCATGTATTAAGAGCCCTAAGAGAAAGAAAGGAGCTAAAAGTATGCGCCAAGAGATGATCAATTTGTTAAAAAGTGCCATGCCGTTTGTGGGGGAAACGGGTAAGGCCATGATCCAATTTGCCGCTTATCTTAATGACTTGTTATCGACTGATGCCGCTCATAAAACGGTAAGTGTTTTTTCTTCCCTTAATCAGCCCAAAACATTAACAGTATCCGGGGAAGCAAGCACCCAAAGTTTAGAGGATGCTAACCCCTTTGGCCTGTTTTTAATCTTAATTTTGCTGATCATGGCAACCGGCAGCATTAAAGCCAAGCAAAGTGCCCAACATAAACTAAAGGAAAACGGACCAGATGATGTAATTCAAATTTAGCCACAAGAAGTGGCTTAAATTTTTTGGCAAGTTCTTGACTGTAAGTGAATATATTTAGCTAAAAGAGGGTGGAAAAATTTTGGAGGGGGGAAGATTTTGGATAGGAAAAAGGACGAAGGAATCGACATTGTAGCAGGTTTATTCAATCTACTGGATAAAAACCCGAAAATGACCAATGAGCAGTTATTGGCTTTATTAAGCTTATTTACCCTTTTAAGCATTGTTAATCTCATGAAACCTGTTACCATTCAAGTACCCGCAAACACCCAAAGCCAAGGTAACAGCGGCGAGGGAAATAACCTGGTAGACACTTTAAGTGGACTATTAAACAACAAGAACTTAAACACCGGCGATCTGGCAGGCCTAGTCAGTAAAAATCCAGGCGCCATCGTAACCATGATGAATCTGCTTTCGGCCATGAAGGAACAGCGAAACAGTTCCAAAGGAGAGGAGCCAAAGGAAGGAAAAAAAGTCCTCCACGAAGAAGCTCAAAGCACCATCATTAAGGATAAAAACCAAGAGAGATAAAAAGGCGACCACAGGTCGCCCTCTAACTCTAATAGTCACTTAAAATCAAGAGGATTAAAAGCAGGAAAATGACCAATATAATTTGTTTTCTTTCCCGGTCATGATCCGGCTTTTTCTTTTTACCTTTATCCTTGTCCTTACCGCCAAGGCCTAAGGCATCGGCACCGGGGGAATTGACTTTCATAGTTTCTACTTTAAGCTTGGGTTCTTCTGCTTTGCGAGTAAACTCTTGTTCTTCAGCTTTCAAATTATCGAATTCACCAGTCATTTTTCACCCTCCTATGTACTTAATTCCGGCTACTTTATACTATTACGGCAGAGTGGCAATTGTGATTTCTTTAAACGGAAAGATCAAATTTCCCGGAAAGAAAAAAGCCGCTCCAAAGCGGCTTAAAAGTATCATCCCTTCGCACCTGGAACACCGCAAGGTATGCGAATGACCTGGCCGATTTGCAGGTTGTAAGGGTCTATGCCGGGATTAAGAGCCATAATGGCTTCCACCGTTGTCCCATATCTCTGGGCTAATTTATAAAGTGTATCTCCTTGCTGGATTACATAAAAGCGCATGCTGGGTTGGCCAGGTGGACAATAATCAGGTTTTTGAGTTGGTGGTATTGTCGGCCCTATGGTGGATGTAGGGCTGGGGCACGGTGGTTTAGTTGGGCAAGGCGGAACAGTCGGACAAGGAGGCGGAGTTGGACATGGTGTGCTAGTTGGTTCAGGTTCGCAAATGATGTCTGTTACTACTTCCAATTCCCGCGGAGCAAAAACCTTTACCCAGATTTCCAGAACGGCAGTTTGTTTCCAAAGATAATCTTTGCTGGCAAAAGCTTCGTTACAACAAGAGTCAGGATACTCGGGAGATCTAAAATCAATATCCTTAATTTTATAACTTAACTTGGCTTTCATGCCTTGCTCCGCATCCGGTAAGTCGACGTTGACCTCAAAAGGCTCCTGGAAGCATTTTTCCCAGACCGCTCCTTCGCACCTGTCAAGGTAGCAGATGTTTTTGTCTAACTCTCCCACTACCTTAACTACACCGTTATTTACGGCTGTATTCCTGTAGTCGAAACTAACAGCAGCATCTTTACTGACAATTTTCTTGACCGGATAATCAAAACAGATCTCCTTACATATGACTACTTCTGCACAGCCGTAACCAACCAGATCATTACACCACATCTTTCCTTTGATAAGCTGGCAGTTGGTGCCTTCCACATTTTTAACATAACTGAGAAGAGTATCTTCAATCACCTTGCACTTAACTTTCAGCAGAGCATTCTGCCTGGCTTTTTTATTGTCTTCTGGTTTGAGCTTGACTTCACAATAAACAAGGGAAACTTTAACTTTTACTTCCATTCCGGGACCTACCCCAGGTAAGTCAAAGACTTCATTCCATGGTTCTTCCACTGTGGTCTCATACATCTTTTGGGAACCTTGCTCCACATAATAGATCCTTTTATGTAGAACCCCACTAACCCTCACTTTATCAGTCAAAGCTTCCGTCTTTAGATCGGTAATCCTGGCTTGCACATTAACAATCTTTGCCACACAGCGGGAAAAGTCAATATCTGCCACCAAGTCGATTTCTTCGTCACATTCGGCAATCAAGTTCTCCATGCCGCAAGTTGCTTTTTCCACTTTCAGCGGCAAATTCGGTGCGTATACATCGGTAACGATTTCAGCTTCCACCGGTATATCGGCTCTCGTATAGACTTCTAACAACACTGACTGTTTCCAAATATCCGGAACCAAGTCGCCACTTAAACTTTTCGTCGGTTCTCCGATCTTCTTTAATCTAACCTCAGCCTCGACATTTGCACTGGGTACTACATTCGGAATAACCAGGAAATGACTAAAAGTATCCTCGCTAGGTAAATCGTAAATTCCCCCGGCTTCATAGCTTACACCGTCGTATTCCCCGTTACAATCAGCCACCCAGGTAAAGCGTTTACACAGCTTTCCTTGTACGCAGACCTTGCCATCTTCTGCCTGGGCTGTTACGTCCCTGACCTTAACACAGATGTCTTTTATTTTCCGCACCCTGACCGGGAATTCAATTTCGTGCTCCAGCTCCATTTCCTCAAAACAATCGCCCAGAGCCATTTCTACCTGCACCCTTTTTTTAATAATTTCCATATTAGGCGCCAATGCTCACGAACCTCCTTTGACAATGTTTCATAACAATATATGCAGGAAGTCGGAAAAATTGCCGGATTGAACAGGAAAAATGTCCCCTTTCTACTTAAAAGTCCCCAAAACTTGGGGACAGTAGCCTAGCCTCAGGGGCCACAATATTTTTTTAGTTCCTTCTCTAAATCTTTAAGGTGAAAATCAAGACTGTCAGCAAGTTGAGTAAACAACATAGCTGCAGGATTAGTCCCTGCTTCTGCGGCGAAGTTTCGACAGTTTTTGGACAATTCCTGACTGCTGCGAATAACTCTGCGCAGGTTGTCTTTTAGTGCCATATGTTCACCTACCTCTAAATTTTTAGCCTTAATCCTCTCCTGGTCGGGTCTTCCTGAAGTTCAAAATCCAGGGACCGGATCTCACCTGATTTTAAAGACAACTTAGAGGTTTGGGCTATGTAACCGTTTTTAGCAACCGTAATTTCGTAACTATCCGGATAGAGAGGTAAGAAATAGTAACCTTCAAGATTAGTCCTGGTCATATAGGGTCTGGTTCCGTCAAAAGCTTTAATCTTCACCCGGAAAAGGGGTCTTCCTTTTTGATTTATGACTTTACCCTTAATTATTGCAGGTGAAGTAGGCTTTTGTTCTTCCTGCTTTTCCGGTTCCTGAGTTAATAACGCTGGAGGTGGACCGACCGGCTTTGATCCTTTTTCCTGGGACGGTTCGGAGTTCAGACCACTTTCTTCTAAAACCGGTTTGGCAGCAATGATTTTTAAATCTTCGCAGGAAGGTAGGAATAGCGGCCGCAACCCATACTCAAAAGCAACTATTTCTTGCTCAACTTTTACCCTTAACCTGTAATTACACCCTGGGCAACTGCTTTTAAGATCCTTTTCAAGCGAAACTTGCAGTACCTTAAGTTTCGTATTTTGCACCCAAAGCCGGGCTTGATGATCCTGTAAGACATCTTTTCCGACAGGCAATAAAGGAATCCAGGCAGTAAAGGCAAGGTCTTTTGCTTCCGCCTGACCCAGAAGTTTACCACGAGCATATTTAAACCAGACCAGAAGATCGTAGGTTCCTGAAACCTTTGCCCAGCTTCCCTTTTTTTCTACTTTGTTTATGTACAGATTGGCCAGCACCGCTTCCAAGGGGCAGGTATCCCAAGGGAGGCAATTTCCGTCTTTGCTAGAGCAAAGGTAGTGGGTACGCTGGAAACACTGTTGACCAAAGCTCAGGATAGTGTTTTCCGTCACAAAGGTACGCTTTTTACCCTCCATCATCCTACCCCCTCAAGTTATGATATATATTATATGAACCTTACTCCTAGATGTTAATTTTCCATTGCTCCGCAAGGCTGGTTTGCCGTTGTTGATTTGTGTAAATAGTGGACTGAATTGTTATATTATTTTTAGTAGTTGACAAAATGCAACCTGATACATATCATAATAAAAAAACCCAAAAGTGATGACCAGGAAGTAGTAGCGGTAAGATATTCCTTCTAGAGAGCTTTCGGCCGGTGGAAGAAAGCAGGATAAATACCGTGAATTCGTCTTGTGAGCTGCACACTGAATAGCAACTGCTTAGTAGGCTGTGTCGGAGTCCAACCGTTAGCATGGAGAAGTGATGTTAGTCACTTACTGAGGTTGTTTTTATAACAACGAAGCAAGGTGGTACCGCGAGCCAAACTCGCCCCTGCACTGGGGGCGGGTTTTTTTATATCCATTGGGCTAATTAGCCTTTAAGGGTTAATTATAAATAAACCATTTAAAACATTATTTACAACGGAGGAGTGGTAGGATGGTAAAATCAAACAGAAAACCATGGAAAAAACTTGTGATGGGAGTATTGGTTGCTACCTTACTGGTTTTAAATGTTGGTTGCTCCGGCAGTCAGAGCTCCAGCAATGAAAGCAGTAGCACAGCAGAAGAGGCAACCCAAACTCCAAGTCAGGAAAATTTTAGGGTTGGCATCATCCAATACATGAGTCATGGGGCTCTTGATGCAGCAAGAGAAGGATTTATTGCTGGTCTTGCTGACAACGGTTTTGTTGAAGGGGATAACATTACTTTTGATTACCAAAACGCCCAGGGTGATCAAAGTAACTTGTCCACCATCAGCGACCGCTTTGTCAATGACAAGGTAGATTTAGTCCTGGCTATTGCAACTCCTGCTGCCCAGGCTGTGGCAGGTAAAACTACTGAAATTCCCATCTTAGGAACTGCAATTACCGACTATGTGGCAGCAAGATTAGTAGATTCCAATGAAAAGCCCGGTGGAAATGTCAGTGGTACTACCGACATGAATCCGGTCAAAGAACAAATCGACCTGTTAGCCAAGTTAATACCTGACGCTAAAACAGTCGGAGTGCTTTACACTTCCAGCGAAGATAACTCTATCGTACAGGCAAAAATGGCTAAAGAAGCTATTGAAAACCTTGGCTTAAAATATGTAGAAGTAACAGTCACCAATTCTAACGATGTCCAGCAAGCTACCCAGTCAATTGTAGACCAATGTGACGCCATTTATATTCCTACAGATAACGTATTTTCTTCAGCTATGCCTGTAGTACACGGTGTGACTTCCCAAACCAAAACACCGGTAATCTGCGGCGAAACCGGAATGGTCAAGGAAGGCGGACTGGCCACCCTTGGTACCAGCTACTATGATCTGGGCTACCAAACCGGTATTATGGCAGCCAAAATTCTTAAAGGTGAGGCTGAACCGGCTACTATGCCCATCGAAGGAGCCAAGAATTTCGAGTATTATATCAACGGTGCCGTAGCTGAAGAATTTGGCATTACCATTCCGGAAGATCTCAAGCAATATGTTCAATAGGTCTATACTCAGTGACTGACTTAATATGGCAGACTAAATAAAGTGAGGAGTTAAAATGTTACAAATAATTTTAGATGCTATTTCGCTAGGCTTAATTTGGGCAATAATGACTATCGGCATCTATATTACTTACCGGATACTGGATATTGCTGATTTGACGGTTGAAGGTAGCATCACCCTGGGAGCAGCTATTGCAGCATCTTGCATTTACAATGGCATGAGCCCCTTTGGGGCGACATGCCTTGCTTTGTTTGGCGGAATGCTGGCAGGGCTGGTTACCGGGCTTTTACACACCAAGCTCAAGATCCCTGCTCTGCTTTCGGGTATTCTCACCATGATTGCTCTTTATTCCATCAATTTGCGCATCATGGGTAAAGCCAACGTATCTTTATTACGCATCGATACCATTTATACGTTTTTGGAGAACAGGGGACTAAGCCATACCAATGCGGTAATCTTATGGGGACTAATTTTTGTGATCGGTATTATCTGTATCCTCTACTGGTTTTTCGGTACTGAAATCGGTTGTGCTATTCGTGCTACGGGTAATAATTACCGCATGGCCCGGGCTCAGGGAATCAATACCAATAATATGATCATTTTAGGTTTAGTGATCAGTAACGGCCTAGTTGCTATTTCCGGTGCCCTTATCGCTCAAAGCCAAAATTTTGCCGATATCCAAATGGGAGTAGGCTCCATCGTTATAGGCTTAGCCTCGGTTATTATCGGGGAGGTCCTTTTTGCCTGTAAAAATTTTTACTCCCGGCTCACTTCCATGGCCCTGGGCGCTATCATTTATCGCATTATCATTGCTTTAGTCCTAAGATTAGGTATGCCGGCCAACGATTTAAAACTGTTTACGGCCCTTACCGTGGCCTTAGCCCTATCCCTGCCTGTTCTTAAATCATCTTTGCCTCCACTGAAAAAAACTGTAAAGGAGAATAATGTAAGGTGTTAAAGGTCAACGGAATTTCTAAAACTTTCAACAGCGGAACGATTAACGAAAAGGTTGCTCTGACCGACCTGAGCCTAACCTTGGAAGAAGGCGATTTTGTAACCCTGATTGGAGGCAACGGGGCAGGCAAATCAACCTTACTCAACTGTATAGCCGGTGTTTACGAAATAGATCAAGGCTCTATCGTCATAGATGACCTTGATGTGACCAAGCTGCCGGAACATAAAAGGGCTAAAATTATCGGGCGGGTTTTCCAGGATCCCATGATGGGCACGGCAGCCAATATGGGCATTGAAGAAAATTTAGCTTTAGCTTATCGCCGCGGCGAGTTTAGAGGCCTTAAGTGGGGTATTAACAATAAGGAAAGAGACCTCTACCGAAAATATTTAAGCCAGTTGGAGCTGGGCTTGGAAAACCGGCTCAGCGATAAGGTTGGCCTTCTTTCTGGAGGTCAGCGCCAAGCTTTGACTCTGCTTATGGCTATTCTTAAAAAGCCTAAGTTACTGCTGTTAGATGAGCATACGGCAGCCCTTGATCCAAAAACCGCCGAGAAGGTTCTGCAGCTTACCGACAAATTTGTCAGACAAGACAATTTAACCACCTTAATGGTTACTCATAACATGCGCAATGCCATTGAATATGGCAATCGTCTGATCATGATGCATGAAGGACGTATCATTCTCGATATAAAAGGGGAAGAAAAACGGCAACTGACCGTCGAAGACCTGCTAAGGCGCTTTGGCAAGGCCAGCGGGGAAGAGTTCGCCAACGACCGGGTCTTGTTGTCCTAAGCTGACAAGGCAACTAATTAGACGAAAAAGCCCTGGATATTTTGATCCAGGGCTTTCTTGTTTAGACAAGTTCAGGAATAGTTATTGACTTACAAATATCCACCAAGAGAAAATGCGACTTTTAACTAGGATTACATGTCATCTGCCAACTGTTTAACCAGCTTAGATACTCGCTCCCTCCTTAGCTGTGGAAGCTTGTCAAGATATTTTTTTAGGTTAGTGCGCAATATCCGTTCATTTTCCTCTAAGTCTACTGCCTGAATTTTAGAATTGTAAGGATGTCTTTTAATCAGCATTGCCAGCTCCAAATCGTTAAACATGCCAAAAACCTCAATCATTTCTTCCGGACCTAAGTAGGCATCAAATAGAAGATCTTCCAAGTCATCAAAGGACTTTACTTTCTTCTTGATGAGGACCAGTTTATCGGTAGAATACCGGCACTCTAATAAATCGTCGATTAGTTTACGATATTCCTCATCTTCCATTTTCGGTTTTGATAAGAATTGTATCTTAGGTTCCAAATCAGGATTAACAAAGGAAACAAAAATTTGATCGACAGTGTTTGTCCTTAGGGCTTGCTTGATATTTAATACTATCTTGGATAAACTTTTACTAATATATTTCCTTAAGGCCGGATTGGTGATTTCCAGCTCCTTTACCACCGCTTCAGCCGCTGTGCTAAGCTTTCGTTCAATAGAAGCTTCTGTCTCGTCTGTAAGTAACCTAGCTACAAGTTGAATATCTTCGGCCTGTAAATTCAAGCCTCTAACACTGCAGCTTGCCAGAGCACACCCCAACGCATTGGTTAAGGTATGTTCAAAAATATTAAGTAACAGGTCTTTATACCTTTTATCGTACCCACTTAGCAAGTAGTGAATATCCTCTGCAGCAAATAGCCGGCAAAATTCATTCTCCAGTAATAAGCTTTCCAGGTATTTTTCTATAAATTCTATACCCGATAGCCCAGTTACAGGGTTACATAGCTGATAGTCAATGGATCCAGGGGTATCATGAGCCTCAAATTCCGGGTCATAGGCCGCAAAGAAAAGTCCAATTCCATTTTCAATGGTATCATTATAGGTGGAGTTTAAGGTGCTCAATTTGTTATCCTTAATTGTTTCAAACCGTTCTTTAGCCGAATCAATCTTCGTTGTAAGTAATTCCCTTCCTTTGTCATAAATCTCTGAAAGGGATGTTTCTTTAAGTTGGTTTATGACCAATTCAATATCAGGTAGAGATTTAAGGTAGATACCTATAGTATATAGAATAGAATTCATGATACTTTCAGCTGCTTCAACCCTAATTGAACTGCTGTCACCTAAATTATATCTTTTGCATTTATAAGCTAGTAAATTGAGAAATTGTAGCTGGATTTTTTCCAGGAATGATTCAGATAAGATCCCAGTACCAAGCCCCGCCTTCAGAAGCGCCAGGAAATAGGATTTGCTGCTTAAATCACCACCAACAAAAAAGTGCCGTTTCTTAAGATTCGCCATCTTCCTCATCCCCCTCTAGATAATCTTCTGTACAATCCGGGCCAAAGCCGTATCTTAAATTTCGCGCCAGATTGTAAAGCTCTCGTCCGGAAAGTAATTCCAAAGACCCTTGGCAAATTTCATCAAAGCTCTTTCGCATGAATTTGATCAACTCGTCGTCACTTATGAGATCAAGAGTTTCGTTCTTATAGTAATAAAAGATTTCGATTAGCCCATGCAGTGTTTCCACATAGTTATGCCTAGAGATATAAGATGAAGTGCAAAACTCCCGGATGAGTTTTTCAATAACTCCACCGCCAAATTCAACACGCCCGGTACTTTTTAAAGTTTTGGTTCGCGTTTCAACAAGCTCGATAGCATCAAGCCGGGAGAGGATCAGGCCGAATTTTGCCGTAAATTCATTGCAACTTAAAATTTCAGCCACGGCATGTCGCTGAATCAAAGCAGATGAAATGTTCATTATGGCTAAAGACAACAGTGATCACCTCCAATAATTTTATATAAATCCCTTGACATATCTATTTTAATATGGTATAGTAAAATTGGTTATTTATTTGTTTGTGTTGTCTATCTTTTTATCTTATTACTGTTTAATAAAAGAAGCAAGTAATAAAAAACGAAAGGGCAAGCTTAACCCTTTCGTTTTTGTTTTGCATGCTAGCCAGCACAGGGATACTTCATGACTTGCGCGTTTTGTAGTAATCCAAGTCTTCCCCTAGCAGGCTTGTTTTTTGTTTTTACTCTACATCCGGAAGGCAATCTCTGACATTAATGCCTTGTCCTGTAAGGGTAACAGGATTAGCTCCGGTACTTAAGACCAAGTTGTTGTTTAGATCCCGAATTACCAGAGAAAAAGTGTTGTTAGTTTCGTCTACAATGAGACGAAATCTTACAGGAATGCGCTCATTGGCCCTGCCGAATTCACCGGCGCCGTCAATAGTAGCAATTGTACTTGACGGATTACAGGTCATGGCAATTAATTCTCTGCCAAACAAGGTATTTGCCTCATTATTAATTCTAGTATTAAAAGTAACATTAGCCTGGAAATTGCAACCTGGGCAGGCGCTAAATCCCAGACTTAAGTCTTCCCCTCTAGAGCCGGCAGGAAAGGCATCTATAGGCATAGTTCCGTTTCCGCCGCCCGTGGCGAAGCATTCACATATCCCAGGTGGTCTGGTAGTCGGTGGCTGGGTTGTTGGTGGCTTAGTAGTCGGTGGTGAGGTAGTTGGAGGTTCAGTTGGGGCCACCGTAGTCGGCGGTATTGTACCCTGAGGTGGTGGGCACTGGTCACACCAGTCAGGGAAGAAGAACTCATCATCCTGACAGAAGCTGGGACATTCTGTCGGCCTGATGAACGGTGGGCAGAACGGACTAACGGTAGTAGGAACAGGAGCACAGGCTTCCGGTGGACAAACAGGAATACATAATACTTGCTTACCGTGTTCAAAGGCCCGGAATACTTTTTCCACAACCACCCGGATTCTGGTATTGCAGCCTTGGCAAATATTAGCCGGGGTATCATCTGGTTCAGCTACCGCTTCTACTATCTCTAAACGGGTATTAAAGGCACAAACTTTTGTCTCTAATCTTTTTCCGCCCTCACAAACAATTTCCTGACATCCACCGTTTACCGAGCTCATCGGTACCTGGACGCAGAAAGGTACGTTATTTCTTACCGACTGACCTACCAATCTTTGATCGTCATAACGGAAGAAGACAAATAAGTCATAATTTCCGCAAACTCTGGCACATCCGTTGGATCTTTCCACTGAAGTAATCTCTAAATTTGTTACTATTGCATCAAATACACAAGCATCATCCGGTATGCAGGTGGTTGTTGACGAACCCGCCGGAGTAAAGTTACATAGATAATGCACATCATGGAAGCATTTTTCTCCAAAACGGCAGATTACGTCTTTCAGGACCGGCCTACATTCTAATTCAATAGGCTCTTGTCTAAAACTCACGATTTTTCCCCCTTACAAATTTTGTTGCTTTTAGTGGTATTCACCTACTACAGTATATGAGGGGGTTCTAAAAATGACATATTTTGCAAAAAGTTTTTTAAATACCTTGTAATTCTGTAGATTGTTGTCTCATAATGTTTGCCATGCTGGCGATTCTTAGATTGGGTTGAAATGACAATAAAAAAGAACAGTGCTATGCCTGTTCCCTTGTCCTCTAGAGATCAAAGCTTAATGTTAAATTTGGTAAAAAACCAGTCATCATCATATTTTCTAACCGCATTTAAATGCTTCCGTTGTTCCCACACATCGCTGAAAATAACTTCCGTTAAAACTCTATTAAACGTATGATAGTTTTTTAACATCTCAAGTACTCTGGTAATTCGTTCCTTTTTAAAGTGGGCAAAAGCCATATAGATCATATTGTAATTAACATCATCCATGGTAACCCGATAAGGATGCTTTGGTCTAAAAACGTGGAGTATCTTTACGTTAGGATTGACTACACAAGTATAACCCATGACCCAGGTGCGGTAGGAGATTTCTAAGTCTTCCAAGCCCCAAACCCGAAAACCTTTGTTAAAGCCGCCTATTTCTTCAAAGACATTTTTGGGAAAGACTACACACCCTCCCGGTAAAAGGGTTACTTCCGTATTCTCCCGTGGTTTTACGATATGCCATTTAGCTTCCAGCCTCTCGGTCATAAACTGGCCGTAGCCTACCGCTCCAATGTTATCGTGAGGCGCAATGCCGGGACTTACGGCCCCAATTTCAGAAGAAGTAAAAGACGAAAGGAGTTTATCCAACCAAAAAGCCTCTACGTAAACATGGGCATCACAAAATACCAAATAATCACCACTGGCCTGTTCCGCTCCGAAATTCCTGGCTTTGGCGGAACCAAGTGAGTCAGCCTTTAGAAATTTAACCCGGTTATATTTAGGATAATGTTTGATATTATCCACGCAACCGTCTTGAGAACCATCGTCCACAACGATGATTTCATACTTTATACCTGTACTTGTGCTCAACAAAGAATCTAAGGTATTTTTGACGTTGTCCCCTTCATTTTTACAAGGCAAGATTATTGAAGCTGTTTTTCTCTGCACTGCCGTTTCTCCCCTCTCTTTTCCCTACCATTAACATATTCCGAGGACCCGACTTTAGTTCTTCCTACCCTCAACTGTTTTTAAAAAGCTGCAACTACATTATGGGATGTATAAAAAAAGCAGGCTCAGCCTGCTTTTTAGCATTAATCCTCACAGCGACAATGATGATCATGGTCATGATCGTGATCATGATCACGAACCTTTTTTGTAGGTGGCGGGCATTCATCACATCGATCTGGGGAAAAGACTTCATCTTCACTGCAGAATGTTGGACATTTAGTCGGTTTGGTAAGGGGTGAGCATTCTCCGCCGCTCGGGCCACCGGTAGGAGCCGGACAGCTCTCCGGAGTGCAAACCGGTAGACAAACAACCTGGGGACCGTGTTCAAAGGCTTGGAACACTTTTTCAATTACAACTTTTAAGCGCACCCCGCACCCCGGGCAAGCCTCTACGCCATGAACCTTCTTATCGGGTTCAAGAACAGCTTCAATTACTTCCAGGCGGGTATTTTGGGCGCAAACCTGAGTTTCCAGGGCGCAGCCGTCTTCACAGACAATCGTTCCACACCCATCTCCAACGGAGAAAATAGGAACCTGTACAGCAAACGGAACGCACAGCCTCTGAGCTTCCCCAACCATTCTTTGTCCGTTATAACGATACCAAACGAAAATATCATATGTACCGGTTATACGTACGCAACCGCTGGCTCGACTTACGGAATGGATTTGCAGGTTATTGACTAAAGCATTAAAAGGACATGCATCCGTCGGTATACAGTCTCCTTTATTGTTTTCACATATATAATGGGTGTTGTGAAAACATTTTTCACCAAAAGCACAGATCACATCTTTTAAGACAGGCCTACATTCAAATTCCACTGGTTTTCTAGGCATGTTTCAACCTCCTTCATGATTTCGCTAGTGAGGATTTCAGCTAGTTTATAGTATGAAGGAGCTTATAGGGTGGTTACTAAGTGTATTAAAAAAGCGCTTGACGATTTGTTAAAATATCATCAAGCGCTTGATTCAGACCAGCTTAGTAATTGCCGGCAAAATGCTGAGTAATCATTTTGCCATAAGGGCCGCCGTCCACAATGCCAATACCTATGTGGGTATATCTGGGATCAAGAATATTTGCCCTGTGACCTGCACTGTTCATTAAGGACGTATGGGCATTTTGAACAGAAGAATTACCGGCAATATTCTCTCCGCCAAGCACTGAGTAGCCGGTTATGCCTGCCGCCTTCATCTGTTGGTAAGGAGTACCATAGGTAGGCGAAGTATGGCTAAAGTAATTATTTTTAACCATGTCCTGACTCTTGGCCCGGGCAGTTTGAACTAAACGCAAATCAACTTCCAGCGGCTTAAGGCCTGCTTTGGTTCGCTCCTGGTTAACCAGTTTAACCATAGTTGCTTCATCAGCTGTTAGCCCTGCCGGGATGGCGACTGAAGTTGGCTCAGTTGGAGCAGTGGTAGCCGGTTTAGAAGTCTGTCCTTGAGAATTATTCTGGTTGTTGGTAGTTGTGTTGTTATTTGAACTTTCGGAGTATTGGCTACTGTTTTGATTACCTGTATTATAATTTTGCTGACTGGTAGTACTGTAATTGGGGCGTTTAATGGTGTAATTAAGGGTAAACGCTTCAGCTCTATTTAACGGTACCAAACTGACACCTACAGCAAATGCACATAAGACTACAGTGGTTAAAAATTTGCGTAAGTTTTTCACGGTAACACTCCTCTCGTAAAATGCCGATTAGGCTTTAACTAGAATTAGAGTAGAGTAGTAAAATAAACTAAAAGTATTTGTAAAAAGGCAAAAAATAAGCCCCCTACTTATTAAGTAAGGAGCTACAACTTGCTTATGCCCAGTTACCAAAACAGGACACAAGCATTTTTAAGTGTAAAAGTAAAAAGACCAAGCTCCTCTTCCATGCTTACGAGGTTAACTGACGGGTTCGGACTGAAGAGTAGCCCTACTCGGCAGGATATGAGTATAAAAGCACATCCTCCAGAGATTCACCCCAAAAAATTGGTTCCCCCGTTTCCTTAGAAAGGAATTAAGCAAAAAGCTATATAAAATTTTTCCGGCTTGTCCGCCTGTGTAAAGATTATAGCCTAAGCCTTTCTCCATAGCTAGCTGTAATATCTTCCAATTGCTAAAAGGACAAAAAAAGCTGTTGATTAAACAATCAACAGCACTTAGGCTAAACTATCTGCTCTTTTTCTTTCGGGTCTTGGTCTTTACAAATAGTTAACTGGACAGTTTCCGTCAAAATATCTGTGTAACTAAAAGATAGTCTACGAACTGCGTTAGTCTTTTCATCAAGTTTGATAACAAAAATATGAGGGTAGGTTTGTTCTAGCACTCCATGACGCTCAATGATCTTTTTGCGGCCACGATTGGCCCTTAACTTAATTCTCTTTCCAACACTCGCATCGAGATATTGTTTTATCTCACTCAGTGCTTCTCTTGTTGCCAACAAGACCACCTCTCTTTCTAATGACTTAAATTATATCATAAGAAAGTGATCTTGTCAAAAGTAATAGTATACTCTATAAGCTGACTTTACGTCAATAAAAAAAAGGTGTGGAATAAATACAAAATACGACTTTGCCTTAATAAATGGCTCTAAAATTCCTCCAAAATCGGCTTTCTTTGACTAGTTATGACTGTTGACAAATAGATTAACTTTATAGGTCGAGGAATTTTAAAAGACAGATTTTGGATAGCCCAGCCTGTATTTTCCCCTAGTCTGAACCCCTCCAATTCCATCCTCTTTGGTGATAGTCTGAGCCACCAGATCTTTAATGCGAATAGTTTCGTTAATCGGAGTATAAGCAATTTTAGCCGTCAAATAGACGGGGTCAAAGGCATGAATTAAAGCCCGTTTGGGAGCACTGGCAAAGTTGGCTCCTGCTCTCAAAAGCTCTTCGTAATAAGACTGGCAGGCACCGGCAAAAATTATTAAATCATCAAGATCATTATTAACTTCCCTGGCCTTATTCACCGCCTCCACAAAATATTTTGAATTACGGTAATTATTCAGGTCGTTATAATCTTTAGCACCCTTAAGGAGGGCGTCATGACCCGTCAAAACTAAGATATCCGGTCGATATTCTTTAATGAGCTTTTGCACTACTTTAGGCTGGTCATTTTCCGGGAAATGGTAGCCAATTACCGGTATATCAAGTTGCCGATAGTTTTCCAGACATTTCTTTAAATACTCTGCATCACCGTCTAAATGCAGCACCCTTCCCGGGACGTCAAAAAAACTATCGTCAGAGCCTTGAGTCTGCTTTCCGTTACCACTTCTGGATAAGTTATAATATTCTTTAAGCTTAAGCCTGCATTCAGAACATTCGGCGTAAATTTTTCGAATATTAGCTGCGTTAAACTGGATACCTTCGTGGCGGTGAAGCAAAATTTTTTCCGCATCTTTTACAATTAAATCATCGATCGGAGCATCAGCCAGTAAACGTACATCTAAACCTTTCAGCTTACACACCCTGCCTCTTATTTCCAGCACTTTAAAATATAAATCTCCGTTATAAGATTTACGAACCACTATGTCGCCTACCTTAACTTTGGTCATACCATACCTCCCAGCTAAATCGGTATAGTATATGATACGAAGAAAAAAGTCAGATGTTCGTGTAAGCTTGTCGAAAAAAGTAAATAAATGGTCTCAAACGCCTTCCCCGTTAAACTCCGGAATAAAACTTTCCAAAGCCGCATCCCCTTCCTGGATAAAGCCATTTACCACACCCAGTTCAATAGCATAGTCAACTAACCGGTTATATTCTTCGTTTGTAATTTTCCGGTTCAGCTCAGGATATTTAACAACATGAGCAAGGGGAGTATACTGACTCATGATGCTGAGGTATATCCGGTCGCCGTAGGTGTCGTAAAGATATTTAATGATCTTCTTAGAATCTTCCAGTTGACCGGGTAATGTCAAATGGCGCACCAGTACACCTTTAATCATCATACCCTGTTCATCAAATTTCGGCTCGCCAACTTGCTCGACCATTTCCCTGACGGCTTGGGAAGCGACCTGGAAATAGTCAGGAGCATTGGAATACTTCTTGGCCAAGGAACTAGCCATATACTTGAAATCTGGAAGATAAACATCTACATATCCGCGCAAAAGCTTAAGGGTTTCAACTTTTTCATAGCCGCCGCAGTTATAAACAATAGGTAGGCATAGCCCCTTTTTTCTAGCAAGGCTAATGCTTTCGATAAGCTGGGGGACATAGTGGCTAGGAGTGACCAAGTTAATATTGTGGGCACCTTTTTTCTCCAGCTCTAAAAAGATCTCTGCCAGTCGCTCTTTAGTAATTTTTTTGCCTGCCAGGCTTCTGGCAATGTTATAGTTCTGGCAATAAACACAGCCTAGGGCACAGCCGGAGAAAAATACGGTACCTGAGCCTCTCTCACCTGATATACAAGGTTCTTCCCACATGTGTAAGGAAGCCCTAGCAACTACCAAGTCAGCCGCTACCCTGCAGTAGCCTTTTTGTCCCCGGATACGATTGACCCGACAATTTCTCGGACATAGCATACATCCTTTTAAGAGATCTTCTTCCATCTTAAGCACCTCTTCTGTCTTTTACATAATTTACATTGTGCGCTTAAGCTGCTCAGTTTGCAAGCATCTGCAAGCTGAGAGCCAGGAAGTGGAAGCATTGCCAACAATTTTATCATGCATTTCCCCTTTAAATCCACTATACTGGCTATAGACCAAAGCTCCTCCAATACTAATTATTGAAGGAGGTTTTTCTGTGCGCAAAACGATTATTGCTTCAATTCTAGGCTTAACCTTAACTTTTCCCACGGCAGCGTTTGCTGCAAACTATTATGTCAAAAAAGGAGATTCTCTCTTCACCATTGGGCAAAAGTACGGAGTATCAGCCGACTATGTAAAACAAACTAACGGCTTAAAATCAACAGTCATCTACCCAGGCCAAAAACTGTGGGTACCCGACCAAAAGGCCAGTGTCACAAGCTATACCGTTAAAAAAGGTGATACCTTATATAAAATCGCAAAAAATTATGGTACTACCGTAAATGCAATAAAAAGTACCAACGGGCTTAAATCTAATACCATTTACCCCGGACAGGCCCTACTTATTCCCAAGCAAAGCAGTTCTGCTCAAACAGCTGCAACGACAGCATCCAGAAGCGGGAACAGCTCAGCAGCTGCCCAACATGCCGCGGTTAGCAGTAAATTATCGGCAGAAGAGTTGGAACTCTTAGCTAAAATTGTTTATGGCGAAGCAAGAGGTGAATCTTACGAAGGTCAGGTTGCTGTCGCGGCAGTTGTCTTAAACCGTGTCAAAAATCCTAATTTTCCCAATACCATTAAAGGGGTTATCTACCAACCCGGTGCTTTTACCGCTGTAACCGACGGCCAATTTTATTTAACGCCTAATGAAACTGCATATAAAGCAGCCAAAGATGCTGCTGCCGGCTGGGATCCTACCGGAGGTGCCCTCTACTATTGGAACCCTGCTACCACCACTAATAAATGGATCTGGTCTAAACCAATCACAACCCAAATCGGCAGTCACGTCTTCGCAAAATAGCTGCATAAAAAAACCACCAAGGTACAGAAGTACTTTGGTGGTTTTTCATTAAAAATATTTGATCTATAATAATTCAGACCTATTTTATTTCGAATACGCTACCTGTTTCATTGATAAATGTTTTATCCGGGAGTTGTTCCTTGAACATCTTCGTAGCAGTTGGTCCGGTACAATGGGACAAGCCAATTTTCTCCACATCTAATTCTTTAAAGCGGTCAATGGTGTCCTGGATGACTTCTTCCGAAGCAGTGAGGAGGTGGAAGCCGCCGATCACGGCATAAACCTTTTTCCCCGTTCTTTCCTGGATGGTATTAACAATGTTTAGGATGCCCGTATGAGAGCAGCCGGTTACAATGACTAGCCCGTATTTGGTGTCAATTGCTACGGCAATCTCTTCATCGAAATCGTCGACTTCGTATTTGCCATCGCTGGTTTTTACTAACATATTCTGAGCTTTCAGGTTCTCTTCGTCTGCCTTGAAATTACCGAAAACAGTAATGTTGTCTCCAATCCGCATTTCATCGGTATCGATATATTCAATAGCTAGGTTTTTAGCCTTTAAATCATCGGCAGAAAAACTGATTCCCACCGGGAAATAACCAGGGGTTCCATCAGTAAAGTCAAGCTTTACCCCAACCGGGTCATAAGCATATTTACTGTCTGCTAAATCAAAAAAGCTGTTTTTAACATAAAGAGTTTTTCCGTCTCCGCCATAGGTATTAAAGTATTTTAGCACACCGCCGCAGTGGTCATAGTGAGCATGACTTAAAACCATTTTATTAACTTGGCTTAAATCAATGCCTAGTTTTTGGGCATTGTCGATAAATCCGCCAAATTTGGCGGTATCAAAGATTACCTTATCTTTGCCGCTTTCAATGAGGACAGAGAAGCCGAATTCATTGGATAAATCCGGATGATCATTGTTAGTGTTTTCAGCCAAAGTAGTAATTTTTAGGCTGTCTTCTGTATCATTGCTTGGTGATTCAATGAAAATCTTATTATCTTTGAAATTGACTTTAAAACCTAAGGCCTCAGACAATTGACGCAAGCCTACAGTTGTTACACCGTCTTTGGTAAAGCCTACAAGTTTAGTCATTACCCCATCTAAAATGATAGGATATGTATTTGCTGCAAAAGCAGCTACCGTACCAAAGGCTACTACCAACACTAAAGCTGTTACTAAGATTGTTACTTTTTTCCCCATCATTTTCCTCTCCTTCTATATTTTTTTGTAATATTTTTGTTATATCTATTTTATATAACTTGTGAAAAGAAGTACAATTTAAGTTTTTTATACAATTTTGCTATATTAGAAAATTTTTTTATTAATCAACTGCTTAATATGATAAGAACAATGGGATGTAAAAAATCATAACCACCCGCTCAGCGGGTGGTTTGCTCTAGCCCTATAAGGGCTTGGTACTAGGCAGAGCCTAAAGGC
>ENA-OWPA01000286-OWPA01000286.1-bioreactor-metagenome-genome-assembly--contig:-NODE-286-length-82489-cov-7.402441_pt1 | contig 82489 bp, 63 predicted proteins | sample MGYA00238139_ERZ651803 | MGnify/ENA primary metagenome ERZ651803 (study PRJEB26909, sample SAMN07631231) | bioreactor metagenome | isolation source: Switchgrass digestor | place: USA: Dartmouth... | reverse complement strand
ACAGGAGTAGTTTTTATTGCAGTGATTATTGAACTGTTGAAGAAAACAAAATTTGATTTAAAAAAATTTATATAGATGGTGAAAAAAATGAAACAGATACCTTTAGCAAAACCGGATATAACAAATAGAGAAATTGAATATGTGGCAGATGTTCTGAAATCAGGAATACTCAGTATCGGTCCAAAAGTGGCCAAGTTTGAAGAAATGATTGCCCAATATGTCGGGGTAAAGCATGCAATTGCAGTGAATAGTGGGACAAGCGGACTACATCTCATTGTAAGAGCAATGGGAATAGGAGAAGGAGATGAGGTCATAACCACCCCATTTTCCTTTGTGGCATCATCCAATTGTATCTTGATGGAAGGCGCTAGACCTGTATTTGTAGATATAGACAAGAATACTTTAAACATTGATATAGATAAAATAGAAGAGAAGATAACAGATAAGACAAAGGCAATACTGGCTGTAGATGTATTTGGTCATCCTGTTGATATGGAAAGAATAAATGCTATAGCAGAAAAGCATAATCTTAAAGTTATAGAAGACTCTTGTGAGGCATTAGGTAGTGAGTTTAAAGGAATAAAATGTGGTAAAAATTGTGATGCCGGAGTGTTTGCTTTTTATCCAAACAAGCAGATAACAACTGCTGAAGGTGGAATAATTGTAACAGATGATGATACCCTGGCAGACTTGTGCAGAAGCATGAGAAGTCAAGGCAGGGCTATAACAGGTACATGGCTTTATCATGAGAGACTTGGATATAATTATAGGCTTAGCGAACTTCATGCAGCCTTAGGTATTGCTCAAATGGAGCGTATAGATGAGATATTAGAGAGAAGAACCAGAGTGGCAGAATTATACAACAATTTGTTAAGAGATGTTACAGGAGTGTCTATACCATATATAAGTCCCGATGTGACTACGATGAGCTGGTTTGTTTATGTGATAAGACTAGATAAGGGTATAGATAGGGATAGAGTGATGGAAGAGCTCCAAATAAGGGGTATAGGATGTAAACCATATTTTACACCTATAAATCATCAACCTTTTTATAAGGAGTATTTATCACCTGATACTGATCTAAGTGCCAATGATGATATATCTGAAAGAACTATAGCTATCCCCTTTTTTACTACTATGACAGAAGAAGAGGTAATATATGTAGTAGACAATTTGAAGGATATTCTATATAGAATGAAGAATATGTAAAATATATAAAGGATTGTGGCATATGGAGACTTTACTGCAAAAATCAAAGAAGCTGCTTATATATATTATAATAGCGACACTGCCTGTAATGACATATATTAACCTGTTTGGGAAAATCAAAGTTAATGTATCAGTTGCAGATATTTTTATTGCATTGTTAGCAATAGTAACACTATTGGATTTTAAGAATTTTTCACTCAGAAGAAACTTTCCTCATTGGTGGTACTTTGCAGGGCTTATTTTATGGTCTATCATCTCAAATACTATCGCATATTACAACCAGAATATAGTAAGCGGCAGTATATTGCATACCATAAATGAACTGATAAAGTTTGCTATATCAGGACTATACTTTTATGTTGGATACAACAGTTTCAAAGATAGAGAAGATTATAAGAAAGTATTGAGAGTGTGGATCTATACTGCTGCAGTAGTATCAGTAATAGGCATATTTGTGACCATAAACTTATATCTAGGCAATATGATACAAGATGGACTTTTTATACACAGCGATACAGGAGCTAAGAGGTTATTAGCTACATTGACTGATCCTAATCTTGCAGCTGCCTATTTAAATTTGTCATTTTGGATTGCAGTAATTTTATATACTACTTCAATGAAAAAAGTTGATAGGTACTTTGCTATAGCAGCTTGTGGTTTGATTTTTGTCAGTTTGCTTTTGACACAATCAAGAAGCGGACTTATATCCTTTATTATTGGCTTATTAGTATTTATTGTGTTTAAGTTTCAGTATATTAATAAATATTTACCTATTATCATTCCCTTCCTATTCATACTATATTTTGGTATACTAAATATTGATGCGATTTATTTTGATAAGAGTTTTTATGACAGTACAGTAAGAAGGTTTGAACAGGTTGTAGAAGGTACCGGTGAATGGGAAATTAGATCGAACCTTTCAAAAGCTGCCTTTATGATGGGAAAGGATAATTTCATTTTTGGTGTTGGCAGAGGGAATTATGTTAATAATTCCGAAACCTATTATGAAAAAATTGGGATAGATACAACTTCGAGCAGCTATGAACGGGATTATGGAATAAAGATACCACACAATACCTATGCAACCTTTTTTGCAGAGTTAGGCATTATTGGTTTGATACTATTTTTGTCGATGTTTTTTATGGTTGGCAAAAAAATAACTGTATCAAAAAATATTTTCTTTATAGCAATGCTCATTACATATATGGTACAAGCCTTTGCAGTGAATCTGGAGAATTTCAGAGGTATTTGGTTTGTGTTGCCATTCGCTGTATTGGTAAATGGTGTTGAGGTTGCTACGTATAACAAGTTAAATGAGAATATTGACAAAAGGAGATTCAGTAGATATGCAGTTGCACATGTCGTACTGATATTAATTGCAGTTGTTATATTCTTAGATACTGCTCCTAGATATTCAAAACCAATAACACTTGGAGTTAATCCTGTAGTTGATTATGTTGATGATGTGGCATCAGATGAAGAGTACATATTAAGATACTATATAGAGGGACAAGCAGAAAAGGAAGATAGGCCATCAAGCTTCATTAAAGTCTATGCAATAGAGAAGGATGGACGAAGAATTTTGATTGATGAAATATCTCACTATTGCCCAAAGGGGTATGTTTATATACCTTTTACTACTCCTAAAGAGACTAGCAAAATTGCTATAGAAGTGAGTGGGACATCTAACAAACAAAAAGTAACAATAAAAGATGTATTGCTTGTTAATAAAACAACCAGTAAAGCAGATAGAGTTTTCATTGACTCTAAATATGTACCAAACAATATAGAAAAGTATCTGGCTGATACAACTTTTTATAAAAAGAAAGTAGAACAAGATATAGATTCCTATAAACTGTTTGCTAATACCTTTGTTACTGATGATGCAGAAATAGAAACTACCACAGACGAAACTACATATTTCAAAGGTGATAAGGCTATCAATATCTCAGACAAAATTCTATTTCTCGGAGCCATAAAAGAAAAAGTGGATGATAACAAGGTAAAGATAACTTTGAAGTTCAAATGTATTGATAGAATTGATAAAGAATATACACTGTGGTTTCATGGTAGTGTTATAGATCGAGGTATAATATCAGAAAGCAGAAAACAATATGGATTCGAAAACTGGGATCATGGATTTAAAGTGAAAACTATCGATTGGGAAATAGGTCAGATATATGAAGATGTATTTGAAATAGAGGTAAAAGAGGGACAGTATAATTTGAGATTTGGGATGTGGAATGCAAAGACAGGAAATAGGTTGTTTCCACAAGTAGAGTTGGGATGGATGTAGAATATAATTTATTATTGTTTTTGATTATATGTAGAATTGCAAGGAGTTATTAATGTGAAGAAAATATTATTAGTTAGTAAAGATCAATTTGGATATTTAATTGATACATATAAATATTGTGAGTATTTGAAAGATGTATATGATATTAGCTTGATATGTTTAGATTGGAAAAAACCTAAGATAGAGTTAGAGGGTATAAATGTTAAATATATCGAGATGAAGAAGGGAAAGGTTATAAAATTTCTTTATTTTGCGTATTGCACTATAAAAGATATTCTATTAGAAAAATATGATTTTATATTTTGTGTTTACTTTAGATTTTGTTGCTTTTTAACACTATTTATACCACAAAGTAAAATTATATTAGATATTAGAACTGGGAGTGTGTCAAAAAATATATTTAAGAGAATTATAAGCAATATAGAACTTAAGATCAATTCTATTTTTTTTAGAAGAATTACTATAATTAGTGAAAGTTTAGCAAATAATTTAAAGATACGAAAGTATGAAATATTACCATTAGGTGCTGATAGAATAGTTTCAACGAGAAAACAATTTAAAGGCTTAAAAATCTTGTATATAGGGACTTTCGATAATAGGAGATTAGAAGATACTATTATAGGATATAAAATGTTTGTTGATAAATATGGTAATGAGGTTGAAAGTAAATATACTATAATAGGTAGTGGAACTAACAGTGAAGAAGAGAAGTTAAAGAAAATAGTAAAGGATTTCAACCTAGATGGTAAAATTTTCTTTCTTGGTTACATAAAAAATACTGAGCTTAGTGAGTATTTGGCAGAACATAATATTGGAATATCGTATGTTCCAATAACAAATTACTATAACTGCCAGCCACCAACAAAAACATACGAATATTTAATGAATGGGTTAATTTGCTTAGCAACGAAGACATATGAAAATAAAAAAATAATATCAGATAAAAACGGTATTTTAATTGATGATAATCCAGAAAATTTTTTTAAGGGATTAGAATCGATCTATTTTAATTTAAAAAGCTATGATTCTGATGAAATTATATGTTCTGTTCAAAATTTTAACTGGGAAAACATATCAAATTGTTTAGTATCTTATATTAATAGAGAGTAGTTTTAATTAAACATGTAAATACCTTTTTATATATAAATGGAGGAACTATATCATGCCTTATTTTCCGGTAATGAATGTTACTATCCAAATATTGATTTATTTTATAATAACTTTGCTATTGGTAGCTATTTTAAAAATAAAGAAGAGAGAAGCCTATATAATAATTCTATGTTTTTTGATTAAAATAATTATAGCAATGTTATTCTATGTTACTAGAGATAATCCATACGGAACATATTTACTGAAAGACGAACTTTATTATTTAGTAGAAGCAAAAGCATATCTAGATCAAGGATTAATCCCAATAGAAACTTTGTTTTCTAGAAATAAAGGTTTTATTTTTTTTAACTGGTTACATTATTATATTTTTAATGATGCAAATATTATATATGTATTAATCACAAATTGTTTTATAGGCATATTGACTTGGTTGTTTTTTTTAGGTGAGTTAGAGTCACTTTTCAATAAAGAAAATTTAGATAAGTTATTGTTATTTTTAATGTTAATACCAGATTTAGTTTTCCATGAAATTCAGAATATGAGAGATACATTAATAGTATTTGGGCTTATGATGTCTATAAAAATAATAAATGTTATGTGTAAAAGTACCATAACAAAGAGTATAATAAAAAATATATCTAATTTAATAAAACTTCTATTTTTATTTTTTTTGTCAACTGTACTTAGATTTTATAATGGTATAATCATTTTAGTAACTTTTGGATTTCAGTATATTCTTTCAAAGAAAGCCTTGATAAAGAAACTTTTTATTATTATTACAACTGTAATTATTGTAGTTTTTATAAATAAATTTTTTCCAAGTATTTATAGTTATATAAACTATATTTTAGAAGGAGGTATTAGTAATATATATCATAGAGTATATTTAGATACTATAAATATTGAAAGTGATTTTTTTATTAAAACCCAACTCTTAAATACAGGGAAATATAATTTTAAAATTTTTATAATGACAATTTTATCATTCTACATTACACCTAATCCGTTAACTTTTTTTCATCAAGATTTTTTTACTAAGCTAATTATCTTAAGTAATCTATTTATGATTTCACTTATACCTTATATTATGCGTGCATTTATTAAATTTAAGCATAAATCAAATATTGAAAGAACAATGATTTTAATTGTAATATTCTATTCATTAGTTATAACTTTGTCTCCTTTTTTAGGTGATTATCGCCATAGAGCTCAGATTATGCCACTCTTGTTTATCTTGGCATTTAAAGAGATACAGGGGAATAATAAAACTATAGTAATGTTATATCAAATATTAACTTTTACTTTATTTCTATCTTTATTAATATTTATGTATTAACATTGGAGGTGTTTAAGTGAATATACTTCATATATCAGGTAGGGAATTGATTGAAGGAAATGGAATTATCAGTGCATTAGTACCTTTAATTACATATCAAAATAGAATAGATGGTATTAATGCATCGCTATTGTTTACTACAAAAAATATTAATCAAAAGAATTACGAATTTGACATATTTTTTCTTAATAAAATTAATGATATAAAGTCATTTTTATTAAATGATTTTCGCCCAGATATAGTGGTTTTTCATGAATTATATTATTTAGAATTTATAAACTTATATAAAATTCTAGTCAGATTAGGGATACCATATATTATAAAACCCCATTGCTCTTTAATAAAAGCAGCACAAAATAAAAGCAAAATAAAAAAAAGAATTGCTAATTTTGCTTTATTTAATAATTTTATTGATAATGCATTAGCTATTTCTTATTTAAATGAAGAAGAGCAAGAAAATTCTATTTATAGTAACAAGAGATATATAATTGTTAATAATGGTATTGAATATAATGGATATAAGAATGTTAGTAAAAATGTAGAAAGAGTTCGTATTATTTTCTTATCAAGAATTGATTATTATCATAAAGGAATAGATTTTCTAATGAACGGTATAAGAATGATAACTCTTAAGGAATTTTCGGATTTGTGTTTTGAAATAATGATATATGGAACTGGTAAAGAGAGAGATGTTGAAAAACTAAATAATGATTTAAAAGGGTTAGGGAATAAACATGTTAAGTTTATGGGACCTGTTTTTGGTGACTTAAAGAAGCAAACATTTATGGATGCACATATAATGATATTAACTTCTAGACTAGAGGGGATGCCAATGGTAATACTAGAAGCGTTATCATATGGTTTACCTTGTATAGTTACGAAAGGTACTAATATGTACAATGTAATTCGAAATAACAATGTAGGTTGGGTTACTGATTATGAAGCTGAAGATATTGCGAAAACAATTAAACAAGCTGTTAATGAGTATAGAGTAAATGCTCAACATTATATAAATTCTGCGATTAGTTTAGTAAAAGAAAAATATAGTTGGGAGGATATTGCAAAGCATTCAATAATCAAATATAGAGAAGTACTTAATATGAATGATAATTAACTGAATAATAAATATTGACTATATTTAGCATTAGCATTTTAAATAAAAGTTTAATATGGTTTTATAAATATCTCAATAATTTCTCTTAAGCCCCCTAATTAATTTGGACAAAACACGAACCTTTAGCTAGAATAAAATCAGAAGCTTAAGGGGGCGCATGTTCATATGAAAGGTAATGCATATTCAGATGAATTCAAAGAGCAAGTATTAAAAGAGGTGGAGGAAACAGGTAATGCTACATTGGTTGCAAGAAACCATGGCATACCCGCTACTACAATCTACACATGGATTAAAGGCAGAAACAAATCCACCAACGGCAGCTCCTCCAGGGGCCCAAAATCAAGTAACTTCAATTCGAATAATTACAACAAAGAGATTGAGAAGGAGAATGAGCAGCTAAAGAAGTTACTTGGGGAGAAGGACCTTGAAATTGCCATACTTAAAGACCTTTTAAAAAAACGAGCCGACTATAAAAGACAGGGTGCAGGTAGCCAAATATTATATTAATGAAGGCTACAAGGCTGTCAAAGTGCTTAAATTTGCTGCTCTGAGTAAATCTACATATTACTATCATATCTCTATAGAGAATAAAGTTAGAGAAAAGCCTGAGAATGTCGGAAGGCCTATTGTAGGCTACTCCTTGACTAATGATAGAAACAAGGTCTGTGATGAACAGATTAAGGAATATATTATGGAAGCAATCCAGGATGATGCTTTCTATTATGGTTACCACAAGATCACCCATACTTTAAGGAGAGAATATAATCTGATCATCAATCATAAAAAAGTATACAGGTTATGTAAGGAACTTAAGATTCTTAAAAACCAGAGAGTGATAAAACCCCAAGTTAAAAGCACAATATCGGTCAATAGGATTATTAAAAAGTCAAATGAACTCTGGGAAGCAGATATCAAATATGGTTACATCACTAGAGAAAACAAGTTTTTCTTTGTGTTATCAGTGATAGACATATTTGATAGATCTATTATCGACTATCATATGGGTTACAGTTGCACAGGCTCTGATGCTGCAAGCCTATTAAGACGCTGCCTGATCAAGAGGAACTTATTTGATAGTGCAAACAAACCGGTTATCCGAACTGATAATGGTCCGCAGTCTATTAGTCATGTGTTTGAGGATGCCTGTGCAAGAATAAATGTTTACCATGAAAGGATACCTAACAAAACACCTGATAAGAATGCTCACATCGAAGCTTTCCACAGGATCTTCCAGGATGAATGCATAGGTGTATACGAATTTAACAGCTATAAAGATGCTTATGCTGAGGTATCCAAGTTTATGAAGCGTTATAACACCAATAGGATTCATTCAAGTCTTAAATACAAGACTCCAAATGAGTTTTATACTCAAAACCTTGATAAAGAAATTGAAAGCATGGCTATACATTTATAATATAAGTTTAAAATTTAAATACTGAGATATTCGTAGCTATTGGGTGATATTGTCCAAAATAAGGGGGTTAATCCGATATCTCAATAATTTTGTGAATTGGGAATTACATAAAAGCGCAGGTGTTATAGGATGAGTTTATCAGTATTGATGTCAGTGTATTATAAAGAAAAACCTAGTTATTTGAAGGAAGCTATAAGTAGCATACTAAATCAATCATTGAAACCTTCCGAAATCGTGTTAATCAAGGACGGAAAGCTAACGGAAGAATTAGAAGCTGTTATTGATGATTTTGCAAATTGCAATCCAAACTTATTTAAAATTATTTCCTTTGATAATAATATGGGTTTGGGTATGGCTTTACAAGAAGGTGTATTAAATTGTTCTTATGATATAATTGCTAGAATGGATACAGATGATATAGCTAAGCCAGATAGATTTGAAAAGCAAATAAAAATTTTTAAAGAAAATCCAGAAATTGATATAGTGGGATCCTATATCGATGAGTTCGATGAAAATATAAACAATATAATATCGAGAAGAATAGTTCCTGTAAATGATTCAGAAATAAAGAAATTTGCAAAAAGACGAAATCCTTTTAATCATATGACAGTGATGTATAGAAAAAAATCTGTATTAGAAGCCGGTAATTATAAACCTTTTTTATGGAATGAAGATTACTATCTTTGGGTAAGAATGATATTAAAAGGTTGTAAAATGTATAACATACCAGAATCTTTAGTATTTGCTAGGACAGGCACTAATATGTTTGAAAGGAGAGGGGGTATAAAGTATATTAGGCCTGAATTAAATCTGCAGAAGGAATTTTTAGATCTAGGATTTATAAATACATATGAATATATAACTAATGTTATTTTTAGGAGCACAGTAAGACTTATCCCAAACAAAGCTAGAGGTTTAGTATATACAAAGCTACTAAGAGCTTAAAGGAGGACTATTAAGATGTCTATACTAATAGTAGGTGGTGCTGGATATATAGGGTCTCATGTAGCACAATATTTTATTGATAATAATGAAAAAATTATTACTTTAGATAATTTACAAAGTGGGCATAAGCAAGCTGTAATATCTGATAAGTTTTATCATTTAGATATTAGGGATGTAGATAGTTTAGATAAAGTTTTTAGAGAAAATGATATAGAAGCTGTTATTCACCTTGCTGCTAATTCTCTTGTAGGAGAAAGCATTAAGAACCCATATGAATATTATCATAATAATGTATATGGTATGATGTGTTTGTTAAATTCTATGAAAAATCATAAAGTAAATAAAATAGTTTTTTCATCTTCAGCAGCCGTATATGGAGAACCTAAAAGAATTCCAATTTTAGAATCAGATGATACTACTCCAACAAATACATATGGTGAGACAAAGTTGGCAATGGAAAAGATGATGAAATGGTTTGAAAAAGCATATGGTATAAAATATATTTCATTAAGATATTTTAATGCTGCGGGAGCTCATCCAAATGGTAATTTAGGAGAAGATCACAATCCGGAAACACATCTTATACCTCTTGTTTTGCAAGTAGCTTTGGGCAAGAGAGATATGATAAATATATTTGGCAATGATTATCCGACTAAAGATGGAACCTGTATTAGAGATTACATACATGTTATGGATCTTGCATCTGCTCACTATTTAGCTTTAGAATATTTACGGAAAAATAGTATGAGTGATATATTCAATCTTGGAAACGGAAATGGTTATTCTGTAAGAGAAGTTATTGAATGTGCAAGGATTGTAACTGGGCATAAAATACCAGAAAAGATTAGCTCAAGAAGAGAAGGAGATCCTGCTGTTTTAGTTGCATCTTCTGAAAGAGCAAAATTGATTTTAGGATGGAAACCCAAATATAATCAGTTGATAAAAATAATTTCGGATGCTTGGAACTTTTACAAAAAACATCCAAATGGATATGAAATTTGAATATTGTATATATGAAGTGTTAACATTTACTAGCTTTTAATCGCATTAACATTTTTTTAGAAATAATTAGCGAAAGGATAGTTTTGATGTTTCTTAGTATTATAATACCAACTTATAATGTCGAAAATTATATTCATGTTACTTTAAACTCGCTTATAAATCAAAGTGATAAAGATTTTGAGATAATCGTTGTAGATGATGGTTCCACTGATAATACATATAATAAAGTCAAAGATTTATTACAAACAAGTGATATTTATTATAGAATAATAAAAAAAGAAAATGGTGGAGTAAGTTCTGCAAGAAACAGAGGTTTATTTGAAGCATCAGGAGATTATGTATTGTTTTTAGATGGAGACGATTATGTATCTTCGGATCTTGTGATAACGATTAAAAACAAATTGGAAGATAGAACTCCCGATATTTTTTGTTGGGGTTTTAATACAGTTAGTGAAGATAAAACAATTTTGATAGATTATTTTAATAAGTATATACATTATTCATGTAGCATGACTGGTGTTGAAGCATTGAGAAAAATTATCATAAATAAGACAATGTGGATATGGACAGGCAGTGCAGCTTATAGAAAGGACTTTTTAATTGAGAATAGGTTAAGTTACACTGAAGGATGTACTAGTGGAGAAGATCATGAATTTACTTATAAAGCATTATCAAAAGCAAGTAGTGTTATTTTTATTGACAAAGTTCTATCTTATTATTTACAGAGAAAAGGTTCTATAACAAATAGGTATAATATAAAAAGATTTGATGCTATAGGCGCTATGACAAGAACCTATGAATATATTTATGATTCCTCTGATAATGATTTGAAAGAAATAGCCGAATATTTTAAAATGGAAAGTATACTTGCGAACTATTTTTATAATCTTCATTCTTGCTTTTACCATTCTAAAACGAAGAATGCTAATACATTATTTAAAGAAATTGACAAAAAGTATCCAGGGTTAAATAAAGAAATGATTGAACTTATGAAGGCTTATAAAGGAGAAGATAAAAAGTTTTTTTTAAAGATTAAGTTATTTTTGTTTTCGCCACAAATATATTTTTGCATATTAGATTTAAAACATAAAATAATGAATATTAAGAAAGGAATAGCAAGATGAACATATATATTTATAACTGTCCTAATACATTTAATTATGGATCGATGATGATGGGTGAAAACTTTATTAGCTATTTTAATAATGTAACAGGTAAAAAGAATAACTATTATGTTGAGACTATGGACGAAGTAAACATTGAAAGGTTAAGAAATGCTACAAATATTAAAGAGATATACTCAGTAAAGATGAACTCTTTGTTTAAGAAAGATTTGAGTAAATATGATTATATATTATCATATTACAAAGTTAAGAGAGTAATATCTGATTTTGTAAATAAAATTGATCTTGTTGTTGTTTTAGGCGGAGATGATTTTACTGAAGATTATGGTTGGAAAGTTCCATTGATGAATGCGATAAAGTTTAATATATTAAAAAATGAAGGCCTAATAGTAGTTATGCTAGGACAAACTATGGGGCCATATCATTTATTTAGAAAACCTGCAATGAAGCATCTATTAAATAAAATAGATAAAATTTATACTAGGGAAAATATTACATATAATTATCTTAAAAATTTAGGATTAAATAATGCATATATTATGGATGATTTGGCATTACTGCCTCTTTCAAGACAAGAAATAAAAGAAAGGACAAAAGAGTATATAACTTATTGTCCTAGTGAATTAATATATAGGTATTCTAAAACAGCTAAAAGAGAAGATTGGGTAGAGTTCAATTTATTTATGTTAAAAGTATTAATGGAAAGATATCCTGATAAAAAAATAGTATTGCTAGCTCATGTTTTAAGACCAGAACATGTAGATGATAGGAAAACAGTAAAAGAACTTTATAATTCTTTAGAAGATAAGTATAAAGATAGGATTGTAGTTGAAAATAATGAGATGTATCCTTATGAAGTAAGAAACTATATACAACAATCTTTATTTACTATTTCCAGTAGAATGCATCCTGTTATTTCTTCAATCCAATGTGAGATACCTGCTATAGCCATATCTTATAGCACTAAATATTGGGGCATCATTGGAGAAAGGTATGATCTTTCTGATTATATTTTAGATGTAAGGTATTTAAACTACGATGAAATGAAAGAAAGGTTCATATATTTGTTGGACAAGATAGATAACGAAAGCCCGAATATTCAAAATAAAATGAAAGAAAAGAATCAATTAGCAAATGAAAGCATTATTCAAGCTTTGAAAGATATAGCAAATATTGGATTATAAGTATTGCAGTTTACTATTATTACTTATTTGTTGAAGACATACTAAATGAAAATTGAGGTAGGTAAAGTTGATAGTCAATCAGAGAAAAGCAGGTATAATCTTATCTTATATATCTATGTTGCTAAACATATTGGCAGGTTTAATATATGTTCCCATATTGCTGCATTTTCTGGGTAAATCGCAGTATGGATTATATCAGTTAATGGGGTCTGTAATAGCATATATGGCTGTTATGGATTTTGGTTTATCAAACACAATTACAAGATACTATTCTAGGTATCTCGCATTAGATGATAAAAGAAATCAATCTAATATACTAGCTATATCAAGTATTATATATGGATTTATTACGATAATAGTTTTGGTGATAGGAGCAGTTTTATATATAAATATTGATGTATTGTTTTCAAACTCCTTAACTATAAGTGAGTTAAATAAAGCAAAAGAAATGTTTATTATAATGATTGTGAATATAGCTATAACTATACCATCTCATATATTCACTGCAGTAATAGATTCCCATGAAAGATTTATATTTGTTAGATTATTATCTATTGTTCAAACTGTTTTATTACCTTTTTTATTAATTGCTGTTATGAGTTATAAAGCAGATGTAATTGGAGTAGTATTAGTTCAAGTGGCATTGAATTTGGCCACAATAGTTGCCAAAATTTATTATTCTTTTAGAAAGATTAATATTAAGATCAAATTTTATTCATGGGATAAAAATTTAGCCAGAGAAATGATAATCTTTGCATTTTTTGTATTTTTAAACATGATAATAGATCAGATTTATTGGAAAACAGACCAGATTATTCTGGGTATTGTATCAGGTACATCAGTGGTAGCAGTATATTCTATAGCATCACAATTAATTACCTATTATATTAATTTTTCTGCAAATATAAATAATGTTTTTTTGCCTAAGGTTTCTGCAATATCAGCAAAAACAGATGATATGACAGAGATAAATACATTATTTAATAAGGTAGGGCGTATACAATTTGCCATAATGTCTTTAATACTTACAGGATTTATATTATACGGAAAAAGTTTTATAACATTCTGGGCTGGTAAAGATTTTACAGAAGCTTATTATATATCATTGGTAGTTATGATACCGTTGCTTGTACCATTAATTGAAAATATGGGCATTATTATTCTGCAAGCTAAGAATAAACATGCATTTCGATCTGTAGTATATTTTATTATCGCTATATTAAATATCATAATATCCATACCTTTAGCAAAATCATATGGTGGATTTGGATGTGCTATTGGCACATCAGCGTCGTTAATTATTGGAAATATTGTGATAATAAATATTTATTATCACAAGAAGGTAGGTATAGATATTATTGCTTTTATAAAAGATTTATTATCTATGGTTATACCTATTTTTATTTCATTATGTCTTGGGTTAATTGCAAATCATTTTATTGATACAACCAGTATTGTAGTGTTGGGTTTTAAAATGGTTTTATATATAATAATTTATTCTTTATTAATGTGGTTAGTGGGATTTAATGACTATGAGAAAGGCTTGTTTAAGGAGATACTATTTAAATTGAATGCATTGATAGCTAGGGGGTAGCAATGGTATATGATTACTATAACAGATAAAACTAAATGTAATGGATGCAAAGCATGTTATAATGTATGTCCTAATGATTGCATAAATATGATTATTGATGATGAAGGTTTCTGGTATCCTAGAGTGAATGAAGATTTATGTAGTCAATGTGGTCTATGCGAGCAAACATGTCCTGAGATTAATAAATTTACTAATCAAAAATCATGTATCAGACCTACTACTTTAGCTGCTTGGAATACAGATTTTTATAAGAGAGAAGTTAGTTCATCTGGAGGTATTTTCACTACTATAGCAGAGTGGGTATTATCAAATAATGGGGTAGTTTTCGGTGCAGGATATGATGATTATTTTAATGTAAAACATAAGGTTATTGATAATATAGATAGATTATATGAGATGAGAGGCTCAAAATATGTCCAAAGTGATATAAATGATTCATATAGAAAAGCAAAGTTTTATCTTGAGCAGGATAGAAGTGTATTATTTGTCGGTACACCTTGTCAAATAGCTGGATTGTATAATTTTCTTAACAAAAATTATGATAAATTATATACATGTGATTTAATATGCCATGGAGTTCCTTCACCTAAAGTATTTGATGAGTACAAAAAAAAGCTTGAAAAGCTATATGATTCTACTATACAGAGAATAGCTTTCAGGAATAAGAAATATGGCTGGAAGCTATACTCTGTATCTGTATCATTTAATAATGATACAGAGTATATAAAAACATTAAATGAGGATCCTTTTATTCTAGGGTTTTTGAGGAATTATTATTTGAGACCATCTTGTTATAAGTGTACTTATGCAAAATTACCTAGGGTAGGAGATATAACTTTAGGAGATTTTTGGGGAGTAAAGGATAAATATCCTGAATTAGATGATGATAAAGGGACCTCTTTATTATTAGTTAATACTGATAAAGGGAGAAAAATTCTAGATAGGTGCAAAGAAGAAATTTATATTCATGAATGTGAATTAGATTATGCAATAAAAAATAATCCCTGCATAATAAAACCAGTAAATGAACCAGAGTTAAGAAAAAAGTTTTTTGAAGATTTAAATAGCAAAGGATTTGATTATGTTGTTACTAAGTATATGAGTCCACCGTCATGGATTGAGAAGCAGGTTGCATTTATTAAAAGGGGATTAGGTTTTGTCAAGAGAAGGCTAACTAGGTCACTTTGTAAGTCAAGGCAACAATGAGAAAAATATAAAAGCATGATATATGAATATATTCCGATACGTTTATATTGAATGAGCCTGTTGAAAAGTTAAATTGAGTAATTATCTTCCCGGCATGTGTAGACATGCCTTTTTATTTGATTATATAATATAAGAGAATACTTGTGAAAAGAGGAACGCTATGGATAGGAAGCTAAAGAACGTTTTAGCATTTATATTGGATGCAATACTTATTAATATTTCCATTATGGCGGCATACTATCTTCGTTTTGGGAGAAATCTTACCTTTGCATATTTCCTTGTATATTTATATATGAGTCCTTTTGTTACTATAGGTAAGATTATGGTATTATACTATTTTGGCATGTATAAAAACATATGGAAGTATGCCGGGGTAGATGAGATTGTAGATCTTTTCATGGCAGCTGCAGTAAGTAATGGTCTTGTAATTATAGCCATATACATGGGACGGCTTATGGTTCCCAGGAGCATTTATGCCATAGCTTTTTTTATAGATTTATTTCTTTTAGGTTTAAGCCGTTTTGGTACGAAAATATTTAAAAGAGTTAATATTTATGACATTGTATATTTCTTCAAGAAGGATAAAAGAAAAAGGGTTATGATAGTAGGTGCTGGTGAAGCAGGTAGTATACTCCTACAGGAGTATAAAAATAATAAAGATCTAAATATAAAACCTGTATGTTTCATAGATGATGATCCAAAGAAAATAGGAAACAGGATAAGAGGCATACCTGTTGTGGGAAGCAGCAAAGATATTACTGGATATGCTTTTAATAATGATATAGATGAGATTGTAATAGCAATACCCTCTGCTAATAATGAAGATATTAAAAGGATTATTGAAGAATGCAACAAGACTTGCTGTACCATAAAAATTGTTCCTGATATAAGGGATATACGAGAATTTCAAGGTGATATAAAAGATCTATTGATAAAAAAGATTAGAAATATTGATGTGAATGATCTCTTAGGTCGTGATAAGGTCAATTTGGACGAGCATATTGTATCTGAATATCTGAATGGCAAGAGAGTACTCATAACAGGTGGGGGAGGTTCTATAGGATCGGAGCTGGCAAGGCATATAGCCAAGTTTGACCCATCATCCTTGATATTGGTAGATATCAGTGAAAATGGTCTCTTCGATATCCAAAATGAAATTTGCTATGATTATCCCGACTTGGATGCAACCTATATCATAGGTTCCATAAGAGATAGAGAGCGTATGAAAAACATATTTGCTGAGTATAAGCCTGAAATTGTATTTCATGCGGCAGCTCATAAGCATGTAACTTTCATGGAGGATGCTCCGGGGGAAGCGGTGAAGAATAATGTACTTGGTACTTTGAATATTGTAAAGCTATGTGATGAGTATGATGTGAAGAAGTTTGTTCTCATATCTACTGATAAGGCAGTAAATCCTGCTAATATTATGGGAGCTAGTAAGAGAATTTGTGAGATGATTGTACAAACATATAACAGCATTTCAAAGACTGAGTATGTAGCTGTGAGATTTGGAAACGTGCTGGGTAGTAATGGCAGTGTTATACCACTTTTCAAAAAGCAGATAGAGAGGGGAGGGCCTGTTACTGTCACTCATCCTGAAGTAATAAGATATTTTATGACAATATCGGAAGCGGTCCAATTGGTACTGGAATCTGCTGCTATGGCAAAAGGCGGTGAGATATTTGTATTGGACATGGGAGAACCTGTATCTATAGATAAATTGGCTAGAGATTTGATAAAACTTTCAGGTTTTGAACCTGATAAGGATATAGAAATAAAATATATAGGTCTCAGACCGGGTGAGAAGCTTTTTGAAGAGTTGCTTATAGATAAAAGCAAAATGAGCAAAACTTGCAATGAGAAGATTTATGTAGAAAAGGCCATGGAATACGATATAAATGAGTTGATGCAATATATCGGAAAAATGGAGCAATTTGCAGATGTAGACAATGAAAAAGTAATATCATTGATTAGAGAGCTTGTTCCCATATCAAATGGACAAGCAAAGATACAGAAAGCAGGTGTAGTATGAAAAAAATATTGGTGACAGGAGGAGCTGGATTCATTGGCTCCCATGTAGTTGACAAAGTAATTGAAGAAGGACATGAAGTAGTAGTAATAGACAACTTATCTACAGGGAAGATGGAGAATATAAATGCTGGTGCAAGATTCTATAATGTAGATATAAGGAATAAGAATATAGAGGATATATTTAAGATTGAGAAACCTGATATAGTGATTCATCATGCTGCTCAGATAGATGTTCAAAGATCTATAAAGGAGCCTGCTTTTGATGGAGATATAAACATAATTGGTACTGTAAATATGCTGGAGAACTGTAGAAAGTTTGGTGTTGATAAATTTATATATGCTTCTTCTGCAGCAATATATGGTACGCCTGTATATTTGCCGGTGGATGAAAAACATAGTATTGAGCCGATATCATACTATGGTGTATCAAAGTATACACCTGAGCTGTACATAAAGGTATACAACCAGTTGTATGGCATAAAGTATACAATACTAAGATATGCAAATGTATATGGCATCAGGCAAGAGCCTAAAGGTGAAGGCGGTGTAATATCAATATTTCTGGATAAGATGCTAAGGGGAGAACAGCCTACCATATTTGGAGACGGATCAAATACTCGTGATTATACATATGTAGAAGATATTGCTGAAGCCAATTTGAAAGCTTTATATCATGGGGATAATGAAATATTCAATATTGGGACAGGCAAGGCTACAGATCTTAATAGACTATTTGATATTATGAAGAAATTGATAGGTTTCAAAGGTGACGCAATTTATGGTCCATTTAGACCGGGAGATATAAAAGATAGCTGTTTATGTAATGATAAAGCAGTTGGGTCTTTAAAATGGGAATGGAAATATTCCATTGAGAAAGGATTAGAAAAAACTATAAAATATTATAAGGAAAAGTATGTTTAAACATGATATAATTAGCATGGTCATATTTTTATTGGAGAAAGGGTATATCAATGGGAAAGAATTATAAGAAAGATAGCAAATTATTTTATGGAATACAAATTATTGTTGACATTCTTCTTGTAAATCTTGGGTTTTATACTGCTTATCTATATAGGTTTGGAGGTCAGATGACAAGTGAGAATATAGATCCTTATTTAAATCTTATACCTTATATTTCACTGGCCGCCTTTATATTTTTTCATACATATGGTGTATTTAGATGGGCTTATAAGCCTTTGATTGATACTATATATTCAGTGTTTTTGTCTCTTGTTTTTATTGAAATAACAACAATGGCTATGACTTTCTTCAATAGAGGTTTTAGCTTCCCCAGAAGCATATTTTTTATATCATTTGTTATTCAGTTGATATATCTTTCTATTTGGAAATTTATTATTCACAAAGTATATTATATGATTTACAAGAAGAAAAGAGTTTTAATATTGGCAGATGAATCTGATTCCAGTGAAATTGCAAAGAAGATAATTTTGGAAGGGAAATACCAATTTGAAATAAAGTACATATGTGAAACAGTAAATGATAATATATATAAACTTATTGAAGATATCGATGTTGTAATTATCGGGCCAAAGATTGACAGCAAAATAAAGGAAAAAATTATATCTAAGTGCATAGGCCTCAACAAAATAATATATATTGTTCCCGAATTATTTGAGATCACATTATCCAATGCTAAATTGACTCAGATAGACGATATACCAGCTTTTTATATAGAGAATATTTATTTGTCACAGGAGCAGAGGATACTAAAGAGAACTTTTGATATTATTGTATCTTTGATTGGTATTGTGATATCATCACCTATAATGCTTGCATGTTATATTTTGATTCGCATTTATGATCATGGACCCGCCATATACTCTCAAGAAAGGGTTACCAGGAACAACAAGAAGTTTAAGCTGTATAAGTTTAGAACCATGGTTGTGAATGCTGAGAGGCTTACAGGACCGGTGCTTGCTAGTGATAAGGATGATAGAATAACTCCTATAGGTGCTGTGTTGAGATCAACTCGATTGGATGAATTACCTCAATTATTCAATGTGCTTAAGGGTGATATGAGTATTGTAGGACCGAGACCAGAGAGACAGTTTTTTATAGATCAGTTTAAGCAGTACATACCAGATTTTGAGTACAGATTGACTGTTAAAGCCGGTATAACAGGATTGGCTCAAGTACTGGGCAAGTATTCAACTACCCCAGAAGACAAGCTTAGATATGATTTACTGTACATAAGAAACTATTCATTTATATTGGATTTGAGGATTATATTGCAGACCATAAAGATTATGTTTATGAAGAGCAGTTCACAAGGTCTGAAAAAGGAAAAGTCCGTAGAAGAAATTTTAAAAAGCATGGATTACAATGTTTATAAAGAAGTTGGCGTTACAAGGTTGGAGAAGGTGTAGGGGATTCACGGCGATTATAGGCAAAATTAGACATTTAATTTGCTTAGATATATGGATAACAGTACAAAAAGAAAAATAAAAATGTAGAATGATTTTATATAAACCTGTGAAAAAGTCTGCCAAAAAAATAATTAGACAGCTTTCTATGATAAAACAAAAATTATAGAAGGTTGTTTTTTTATGGCAAAAAGAAAAAGAGAACCAATTTTTAGTGTAAATTATTATTGACATAAATACGTAACATAAAAATTGATAATACTCATATAATGTAATATAATTATAACAAGGAGGTATTTGTATGAGTTATGCTTTAGGCAGCAGAATTAAAGAACTGCGTACAAATCATAAGATTAGTCAAGAGCAGATGGCAGAAGTTTTAGGAACAACAAGGCAAAGATATTCTCGTATAGAAAATGGTCAGGTTGATATTTCTTTTGTGATGATAAAAAAAATAGCTAATTATCTTGGGATACCGATGTCTCAAATAACCAGTGCAGAGGAAGAAAAAAAGGAGCTTGTTACTTTTTTTAGGGAAAAATCCAGCAGCGAAAATGTATTGAATTGCGTTGCTAAAATAGAAGAAATATTAAGGGCTTTTAAAGCCCATGAAAAGTTGTATTATCAAATGAGGATGCGTGATGGATTTGTGGATTGATAAGACAGAAATAGAAGATAGGGCATTAAAAGTAAGGCAAGAGCACAATATCCAAACTTATGGCATCAAAGATATATTTAGCATGATAGAACAGAGAGGTATTGATCTGATAAGGTATCCATTCGGGAAAAATGAGTTATTAGGATTTTCCACTGTATTTGAAGGAAAAAAGATAATTGTGTCAAACTCATCTGAAATACTAGCAAGAGAAATTTATACTATAGCACACGAGCTAGGTCATATCATATACGATTTTGAAGATAAAAATCATGATGTAAAAATAGATGTTGATATAGATGAAGAAAGTGAAGATATTTCAGAAAGCAGGGCTTATTATTTTGCCAATTGCCTTTTAATGCCGGAACAACAGCTTATGATGTTCATAAAATATGTTTTAAATAAAACATCCAGAGAGCTACGTGCGTTAGATATTGTCAGAATACAATTAGAATTTCAAGTTAGTTATGCAGCAGCAGTAAAAAGATTACACGAAATAGGTTTTATATCTACCAGCCATAAAAGTGAACTTTTTAATGAAAGAAGTCGTATAACTTCTAATTCCCTGTTTAAAATGATTGAAGCCGATGAGAAATTATTGAAATCAACAGATGTAATAAAAGTACCGTCAAAATATTATGAATTTGTAATTAGCAATTATGAAAATGGCTATATTCCTTTTTCCAGTTTGCAGAAGACTCTTGCTCTTATAGGTATCGATGCAGAAATATTCAAGAAAGAAGAACAGAATGAAGAAAAGAATGGAGAGCAGCTAGATATAGATGATGTATTTGAGGAGTTCAAATGATGGATGCATCATTAGATGCTGATGTTGTAATACATTTATATAAGAGCAATAATAGCGATCTATTGTTTTCTTCATTCCATAAACTTTATATGCACGAGTTTTTATTGGAAGACGAAATTAAAAAGAAAGCATATGTCGTGTATGAAGACTTTCTTTCAGATGTGGAAAAAGGAAAAGTTGAAATTGTTAAGAATAAAGATTTAGTTAGCATGGGGATTAAGGGTTTGTTTGACAATTATGTGCGTGATTTTTCTTATCTATTTGATCAAGGTGAATTACATGCAGTTGCTTTAGCGAAAGCGATGGGAATTGCAGCATTTATTTCTGATGATACCAAGGAATTTGGACCACATGAAACTTTAGTAAAAGAACTAATTGAAGATGTGATTCCTTTTGCTTTTTACGAGCTTTTATTTCTAAAATATATATCTTCCGAAATAACTATAGATGAGATGTATGATAAATTTCAAGAAATCAATTTGGCTAGCATGAGTCGACCTATGGAGTTTAGAAGTAGAATGTTGTCTGCTGTAAAAAGGTTCACTAAAAAATATGGAACTGTAAGAGACTTACAATGGATAAGTAATTATTGCACTGAAAAAAGTATAGATTTTAACGATAAAATGAAAGAGTTGAAATCCTTCTTGGAAAAGATATAAGATGCCGCTTCTGATGAGTTTCATCAGTATTTTGTGCCTGGCAGAGGTCCGGGATGGAGTGATGTGATGCTGGATTCCTTTGGTGCAGTATTGGGTATAATTATCTATAGAAGTGTTAAAATCCGGAGTAGTTTATAACTGCTCCGGATTTCAATTCATCTATTAATCTTTGGATTATCAGTTCTGCCTATCAGATAATCAACAGATACATCAAAAAAATCAGCTAATGCAACTAATTTCTCTAAAGTAGTAGTTCTTCTTCCACGTTCAATATCACTGACTGCAGTATATGTAAGACCAATTGCGTCTCCCAGTTCAGATTGCTTAATATTTCTTTCCAAGCGTAACATTTTAATGCGTTCGCCAAATAGTTCTTTAGAAAACATAAAATACCCCTTGACAGTTCGCTAATAGCGATATATCATATATATAGTATTATTCGCTAATAGCGAAATATTCGCTTTATCACAAAGGTGGTGTTGCTATAAACTACAAAAGCATAAAGCAACATAGCTGTTTCAAGTGTCTGAAACAGCAACATAAACCCTATTGTACTTTTTTACAGTTATCATAAAGTTTGTGGCCCCAAACTTTATGATAACATTTTACCAAATTTATTGTTTCAATACAATAAATTTGATGATACGAAGGAGAAAATGCATGGTAATTGACGTTCACAGCCACTATATCCCACTGCTGGAGAGTCATGATTTTAAAAGCTTGTTTTATATAGAAGAGGACTATGACAATACCAGATATATACGGATAAATGACAATGTATTTGCAAAGCTGGATGAAGGTCTTGTAAGCCTTGAGAAGCATATGGAGGATATGGATGGGGCGGGGATTCATCATAGGGTACTTTCGGTGGCTCCCTTTGTATTCTTTTATGAACGTGAATCCAATGAGACCATAAAATGGGCTAAGGCAGTCAATGATCAGATGTATAGGGATATCAGGTCTTATTCCAACAAGTTTTATGCTTTGGCTACATTGCCTATGAACTCTATTAACGAAGCATGCCTGGAGCTTGAGAGAACCATGAGAGAATACAACTTCCTGGGAGCTGCCATAGCTACCAATATCAACGGCATTGAACTGGATGACAGATGCCTTTATCCTTTTTGGCAGAGGGCAGAGAAACTGGGAGCCTTCATACTTATCCATCCCCATTATGCCATGGGAGCAAATAGGTTGGATGATTATTACTTGAGGAATATTATAGGCAATCCTCTTGATACAACCATAGCAGCTATGAGGATCATTTTGGGTGGTTTATTTGAAAGGTTTCCCAAGCTCAGGATTTGCCTGTCGCATTCGGGGGGATATTTGCCGCTGGCCATAAGCCATCTGGACAGGGCATATGAAGTACGGCGAGAGTTATCTCATTTATCGTCTGCCCCATCAACTTATTTGAAAAATTTCTATTATGATTCTTTGGCCTTTGATGCAAAGGCTCTCCAATTTGTTGTGGATAATGTTGGCGCAGACAGGATGCTTCTTGGGACAGATTATCCTTTTGACATGAGATGTGAAGAGCCTGTAAAGATTGTTGATATGCTTTTTCTTGATGAGTGGGATAAAAATCAAATATATATTGACAATGCAAAGAACATATTGAAATCAGGACTTAAATAAGCCATTGGGGACACTTCCCATGGCTTATTTAAGTTAAAACAAATAGGGTAGCATGAAGGATTTCTTAACTGTTAAGTAGAATTTATAGAAATTGAGAATGCATGAAAGCCAGAGTTTATAGATATTGGACTGAAGACTCTGGAAGTTGGAATGAACACAGTATGATATTGTAAGGAGGTTATATATGCAAAAATTAAAAAAATCTGATTTCATTTGGTTATCAGCACTACTATTGTGGATTATAATATTGGTTATGCCAGTTTCCAGAGAAATTTTTATGAGTTTTACTTCATTGCATCCATATATAGGAGGATTCATTAAATTTTCAATATTGGCATCCATGGGGGACTTGCTAGGGACTAGGTTGCAAAAAGGTGATTATATAATTCCTAAAGGATTTATATACAGGGCAGTCATATGGGGCGTAATCGGAATGATGATTTCCCTTGTGTTTACTGTATTTATGGAAGGCGTTGGTGCGGCACAGAGAGCCGGATTGCTTCCATTTGAAGGCATGGCTTTGGCTCAGGCCTTTTTTGGAAGTACCATCATGAATCTGACCTTTGGGCCAATGATGATGGCATTTCACAAATTCACGGATTTATATATTGATGCTTTGTATGAGAAAAGCGGAAAAATCACTTTAGGCAGTCTGGTGGATAAGGTTGACTGGCATTCGCTGGTTGAATTCAGCTGGGCAAAGACGTGCATTTTCTTCTGGATACCTGCTCATACCGTAGTATTTATGCTTCCGTCAGCATATAGAGTTTTGGTATCGGCTTTTCTTTCTATTGCTCTTGGGTTGCTTTTATCAATAGCGAAAAAGAAAGGAAGCAATGTAAGTTCCCCAAAGCAATCGAGCATTCAGAAATAGTGCTGGAGGATAGTTGATAAGTTATAAGAAAAGTTTCATGATGGGCTATTTCAAATAGCCCTTTTTGCTACTGCTTAAAGCCTCTGCAAATTCTCATTTCTCATAACCAAAGAGCTGACTTTATAATGTTATAATGAAGGATTTTCAGCTTATGTAGTAGAATTTACATAAATTATAGGCGATAATATATTTATACATATGCATAAAGGAGATGCTCAACTATGAAAAGATACACAGAGTTTTTATTCGTAGCAGTGCTTTTTGCAGGCTTTTTTTGTTTGCAGCTTCTGGAGGAATATATGCAGATACCAATGGGGAAGAGCAAAACCCAGCACCAGGTTTATCACAAGAAGCGGATTCAGGCGATATGCTGACAGTAAGGGATTTTACTGAAGTGGTAAAAATGATTGCTTCATCACAGGATATACACCAAATCATAGGCTTCAAGGCTACCAAATAGATGAATTAATCAATGGTATCGGACTAAAGAATGGTACATATGATAAATATTTTATTCTCATATATTGTCACGATTATGTTGGAAATATAAAGTATGTACGAATGATTAAGAAAGATACATAGAAAAGGCCAGAAACTATATGAATACTCGGGACAATGTAGATTATAGATATTTGGATGATGAAATACCATATTACGGTTCTCTTGTTTCGAACAAGGAAATGAAAGATGTTGAAGCATTATTCTCCAATAGGGGTTTTTTGAAGGGTGATAGAGAAAAATATAGAGACAGATGGGCATATACTTTATTATTTTATGAGAATTTAATAGATTTAGATTCAATGTATTTATGAATCTGAATGATATATTGGATTTTAAGAATTTTAGACTGCCAGAGGATTTATAATAAGCTATTAGCTACCGGGGACGGTTTTACATGGCTAATTTTTAATCTGACAAATGAGATGTGGAGAACCGTCACCAGTGTCCCAATAATAAAGGAAAAGGAAGCGATTTACATCATGAATTCAAAGAGTGCTAAGAGTCTGGATATGAATGACGGACGTCTATTTAATAAAATTTTGATTTTTGCTTTGCCTATTATGGCGATGAACATACTGCAATTGTTGTTCAATGCTGCTGATATGGTAGTTGTAGGGCGTTATTCGGGCAGCGAGGCATTGGCTGCCGTAGGAGCTACAGGTGCTTTGATAAATCTGATTGTCAACTTGTTTATGGGGTTATCGGTGGGCACCAGCGTTATTGTAGCTCAGGATTATGGTGCGGATATGCAGGATGATGTGAGCCGATCCGTTCATACATCCATAGCCATAAGCATAATTTGTGGTTTCATAGTTGCAGTAGCAGGCTTTGTGCTTTGCAAGCCTTTACTGGCCATGATGGGTACTCCTCAGAATATTATTGATTTATCAGTGCTGTATATGAGGATATATTTCATTGGCATCCCCGGGACTATGGTATATAATTTTGGTGCAGCTATTCTTAGAGCTGTAGGAGATAGCCGTCATCCAATGTACTATCTCGTCATTGGTGGCGTCATAAATGTCATGTTAAATCTTTTCTTTGTCATAGGATTGCATATGAGTGTGGAAGGTGTGGCATGGGCCACGACAATTTCCCAGTATATTTCCATGATTCTCATAATGGTTTGCTTGGCAAGGAGCGAAGGAGCTATACGCTATATGCCTAGGCAGACCAGCATTGATTGGAACAAGCTTAAGATTATTGTGAAGATAGGCCTTCCTGCAGGTTTGCAGAACTTGTTGTTTTCCATTTCCAATGTGCTCATCCAATCAGCCATCAACTCCTTCGGGTCCACCATGGTAGCTGCAAGTTCCGCCGCCAGCAATATAGAGAACTTTTTGGGCACTACCATGAATGCCTACTATAATGCCGCTATCACCTTTACGGGCCAAAGCATGGGTGCCAAGAAGTATGACAGGATTGATGCCATTGCAAAGATATGTACGGTGTTGATCTTTGGTACCTGGATCATATTGGGAGGTGCCACATTGATATTTGGGAAGCAGCTGCTAGGCATGTTCACTTCTGATCCGAAGGTTATTGACTTAGGCATGATGCGTTTAAATGTCATGATGATTGCATATTTTACTTGCGGGACCATGAATGTTTTCCCCGGCCTTACCAGAGCCATGGGGTATTCAATACTTCCAATGATATGCACATTAGTGGGAGCCTGCTTCCTGAGAATAGTGTGGTTGGTCACAATTTTCAGTTGGTATCCGACGGTAATCATGTTATTTGCTTGTTATCCGGTTACCTGGGCCATTGCGGGGTTAGGACAGGTAGGCAGCTTCTTCTATGCAAGGCATAGGATTCGTAAAGCGGCAGAAGCTTAGAAGTATAATATTTGGAGATATGTCAAGAGCCACCGGAGAGGCTAATACTGCCGGTGGTTTGTTGATTTGCTTGTGAGACACCGAGAACCGTACTCCATGTCTCAACATGGGTATTCAATTTATGGTAAATATATGATATACTAGGTAATACTATATTATTTAATAGTTTTAGAAATAAATGTTAATTTTCACTTTATAGATGAAACTTAATATATGGTGTAATTGAAAATAGCAAACTTATCGAAAGGTAAGGACGCAAAGCTATGAGTCTAAAGCGTGTATATGTCATGATCGTCAAGCTGCCAATTATTTTTATTCTTGACGGTCATTTTTTCAATGACCGTTTTTTATTCTTATTATGTTAAGAAATATGCTTTATAGCACAATGGGATGGGAAAGAATCAATTATGCCACTTAAGGAGGTGTTTAGGCTGTGAGACGGGCAAAGTTGTGAAGTTAAAATTAAGTATGGGAAATTTTGTTTCGGGGGGATAAAAAATGGTTTTGTATGCTAAAAAGTCGTCGAGCAGGTTTTTTAGAAATAATGATGGGACCATGGAAAAGAGCGAATATGACATAGGTTCAAATGGCGAGGAGCATAGGGCCAGTATGCAAATTGGTTTGAGCAGCCAAAGCTTTAGAGATAACATATTGAGAAACGATTTGCATTATGCTGTTGAGAAAAATCAGATGAGAGTGTTTTACCAGCCTATTGTAAATTTGCAATCCGGCGACATCCTGGCTGTGGAAGCATTGGTCAGGTGGAAGCATCCTGATTGGGGTTTGATTTTGCCTGAAGAATTCATACAGTTGGCAGAGGAAACAAGGTTGATGGGTGATATAGACAAATGGGTATTGCAAGAGGTGTGCAAAAATTATAGGAGATGGTTGGATAAGGGATTGCCGGCCATAAAGGTGGCTGTGAATTTTTCCGGTATTCAATTCTTGGAGGAAGATTTTGCCAATAACATAAAAGATATAATAAATGGACATAAACTTGACCCGAAATTTTTGATTGTAGAGGTAACAGAAAATATATTTTTGGAGAGCACGGACAAGCTGAGTTCAAATATAGAAGCATTAAAGGCATTGGGAATTAAGATAGCCCTTAACAATTTTGGTGCAGGATTTTCTTCATTTCAATATATAAGTTATTTTAAACCGGATATTATTAAGCTCAATGGTTCTTTTATAAAGGATGTTCCAAGCAATAACATAAATTCTGCAATTGTTGAGTCCGTGATACATTTGACAAAGAAGCTTAAGGTGAAGATGGTTGTTGAAGGCATAGAGAAATGGGACCAGCTGTATTATTTGAAATATATGAACTGTTATGCAGGACAAGGTTATATATATAGCAATGTGCTGGATTTGGAGGACATGGAAAGAGTATTGGCAAGGAAGAAATGCAAGCCACTGATAGTGAATTTTAGAGAAGAAGTATTGAAGGAAAACCGACGCAATTTCTTCAGGATCAAGCTGCCTTTTTCTTTGGAGGCCACCATGGAAATATGGGAAGTGAAAGGCAATAAGGTAAATGCAGGCAGTACCAAGGTACTTATCAAAGACATAGGGCCGGGAGGGTTATGCTTTGCATCTGATATAAAATTGCCTGTCAAAAATTATATTATCCTCCAGTTTACTTTCAACTTGCTAGAGAAAGAGATTAAAGTAAAAGGATATATTACGCGAACACGAGAGATCAGAAGCAACTACATTGAATATGGGGTTGAATTTGTAATGGATGAAAATGAAAGGGTGGAGCTGATAAAGATACTGAATCAGGTCCAAATCAAAATGAAGAAAAATGCTTTATGAGGTATGAGACAACGGGGACGGTTTTCATGTCTCACCGTTCCCGTTGTCTCATATTGATTTTTTGAAAGAGTTAAGGATGTAATTTGCTTAAAGATTTAAATGTAACCATATCTTCTATTATATCAAGGTCTTCCTCCGAATGTAATTCATAAAAATATAGATGTTCCATGCTTCTCAATTTCTTAATTTGGCTCAGATCCTTTAGATATCTTGCATTTACCTTACGGGTTTTTAGGTCAGGCAATTGAGATAGGGAAGTGAGATCATAAACTTTAACCATGATGAACGATAAGGTGAGAAGCATTGGTTTCAAATTTTGGTGTGTGTAGAGGAAAAAACACAATGGTATCGAATAATATCATGTGGAGTGTTTTGTTTTACTTGTTTGAATATGAAGGGGGATAATGCAAGTGAAAGTTCATAAGGCCATAATACCCGCAGCAGGCTTGGGAACCCGCTTTTTGCCTGCCACAAAGGCTCAGCCTAAGGAGATGTTGCCAATAGTGGATAAACCCACATTGCAATATATTATTGAGGAAGCTGTATCTTCGGGCATAGAGGAGATATTGATTATAACCGGCAGGAATAAGAAGTCCATTGAAGATCATTTCGATAAATCTGTAGAGTTGGAGCTGGAGCTGGAGAGGCACGGCAAATTTGATTTGCTGGAAGAGGTAAGAAAGATATCCGATATGGTTAATATACATTATATAAGACAGAAGGAGCCTAAAGGACTTGGCCACGCGATATACTGTGCAAAGAGCTTTATAGGGGATGAACCCTTTGCGGTGCTGCTTGGTGATGATATAGTGTACTCTCAGAAGCCTTGTTTGAAGCAGATGATAGAAGTATATGACGAGTATAAGACGACTATACTGGGGGTACAGCAGGTGCCAAGGGAAGATGTGTCCAAATACGGCATAGTAGATGGCAGGCATATCGAAGGCAGAGTGTATAAGGTAAAGGGTTTGGTGGAAAAGCCTTCCGTAGAAGAGGCTCCATCAAATGTGGCCATATTGGGCAGATATATAATAAGTCCTGCCATATTTGAGATATTGGAGCATACGGAGCCGGGCAAAGGAGGAGAGATACAGCTTACCGATGCTCTTAAGGTACTGGCCCAGCGAGAGGCCATGTATGCCTACAACTTTGAAGGAAAGAGATATGATGTAGGAGATAAGCAGGGATTTTTGCAGGCTACGGTGGAATATGCCCTCAGGCGTGAGGATCTGAGGGAGGGCTTTTTAAATTACCTTATCAAGGTTGTGGAGAATGAGACCAAGTCCAATATAGGTGAAGAGGCAGCAGTATCATATGATCAATAAAAACTGAACATAAGCAAAAGGGGGACATTTCATATGTCCCCCTTTTGTTACTCGCTTTTGCTGAAATGCTTCATATCTGTACCATCTTCATCATCGGTTTCATACATGAAAAGCTGGCCCTTGCTGCTCATGAATATTATGTTGTTGTCTGTATCTATATAGGCTCTGATGAAGGTTTCATATTGGTCCCCATTTTTATAGGGCAGGCCGGAGTAAAAGGTTTGATATATGGTTCTGTTTTTTATTTCATATGCCTGACCTATGGTTCCATATTCTATTTCATCCTGCCAGAGGAGATTGATTATTTCCCTTATACCATGGATTTCAAGTTCGTTCCATTTGGTTTTTATCTTTCCCTCTTCAAACAGTTTTTCTATGGTAGTATCTAATTTTTCAAGCACCGGCACCTACCTCCTTAAACACGAATACTTTACATTAAATATATTAACATACTTAGTATATCCGATGAAACCATTTGCCATCGATGGTGAGGCTTCGAAGAATTTCTTGATTCAGGGCAGACACAGGCTTATCTAGGAATCATTTTGTCTATGGTTCCATCATTATCAACAATATGGATATATTTTTCTCCCACAATTATATGTTCACAATAACCTTCAAAAACTACCTCAGCTTGCTTTTCAGGACCTATTTTATAAACTTTTCCTAGGGTGGATAGATAAATTTTGTCACCGTCCATATTTAAATTATATATAGCCTCATTAGTTTTGAATATGAGCTCCTTGTTTTTGCAATTTAAGTCGGATTTGCAAATGGAGTATTCATATGTATAAGGATCATACATCACATAGTACAAATACTGTCCATCGCTGATAAGGCTATTGCCAAATATTTGTGACAACAATCCATTTCTGCCTGTTTTCAGGTTATATTTGCAAATTTCATTCTCTGACGATGGAGATGCACATAACTTTATATAATATATGGAGTCTCCTACTATGGTCATATCACCAAAACTATGGAAAGACAAAGGCTCTGTTATCATGGTGTTTCTGTCGATCCTATATATATTATAACCGTCTACGCTTATATAGCATATTTCTTCATCGGTTATGCAGATCAGTGATCTAAGTGAATCCCTAAAGTTCTCTGCTTTTACAAGCAATTCTTTATGGCCGGTTTCTAGGTTTAGCCTGTATAAACCTTCATCATCATATGAGAAATATAAATATTTGCCATGAATCTTAATATTTTTGGCATAATAGTTATTGCTTATGTTTTTATTTTCATGAAGTATAACTTTTTTGCCTGTGCTGATGGACGTTTTTGCCAATCGATAGTTGCCGTTTGAATCCCTTTCATTGGCGTAGCAATAGCCATCTTTTTCCAATACTATTTGACCGTTATTTATATTGCCATTGTGCAATGATACCTTTGCAATTCCTATTATTGCTTCATTTTCTTCTGATTTGTCATCATATACATTGGGAACCAGTCCGTCATAAATCCAGTTTCCGGCATATAGTACATCTTTTCTGCCTGATATGCCCTTTGATATAATGTCCTTTTCATTAAAGTCATTTTTGAATACGATAATTCTGTAGTAAACATCCAGTCCGTTTGTTATTCCATGATGGCCCTTTAATATTTCGCCCTTTTTAATGGTGACTTTCTTTTTTGCGTGATTTGCAACCAAAATATTGCCCATATCCAAACCGCTGTTTTTTACTGCATCCTTTTCCTGGTTCGTTATATTATACAATATAGCGCTGTAAGGAGGAAGAACTATGTCTTTCTCATTGGTTATTAAAAAGGGTAAGTCTTTGCCCATAGGTTTATCTGGGTAGTAGCTTATTTTGTATTCTGAAGGATGGGGGTCATAATGGGAAGGATCGTCAAATGCAGTGGTTCTCGGGTAAGCATTGATATTCCATGTTCTCTTCCCGTATTTCAGCATGTCGCTGTCTGATATATTGAAGAATTTAATAGGTGGCACATAGTATTCGCTGTTTTCCAATATTTTGCCACTGTATCCTCCGTCATCCCATGATACATCTACATGATAATAATGACCATCTATTTTTACCATGTTCCAACAATGATGGTATGTATAATGCTTATTAGAATTATTTAAAGTGCCTTCAACATAAATACAATCCAATCCCGCCAAATGGCATAAAACTTTCATTGCTTTAGCATATCCTTCACTTCCGGCAACTCCGCGATTCAAAGCACCATAAATATCTCCTGAAGTACCATCGGATGTCGGATCCCATATGTTGTGGATCTTAACATTGTTTATAAGATAATTGTATATGGCTTTTTCTTTTTCAATATCCTTCATATTTTTCTTTATAATTTGCTTTACGATGTTATGGGCTTTTTTGCCTGCTTCCTGAGTTTTCAAAAAATCAATGGAACTTCCGTTTCTTAAACTTTTTTCTATAGCCGGAGTTACATCTAATATTGGATTGCTGTCTATATAAATAGTTTCTAATTTCTTCATGTTTCTTATGGCACTAATATCAGATATTAGGTTATCAGATAGCTTTAAATTGGTTATGTTATCTAAATATGCTAGAGGGCTGATATCAGTTATAAAATTGTTATCCAGAGATAGAATTTTTAAATTTATGCAGCTTTTTAATCCTTCAATATTTCTGATGAAGTTATTTTCTGCAAATAAAGTTTCTAGATTTTTTAGATTGCCAATGGGAGTTAGGTCCTGCACCTTGTTAGAGGTTATGTCAAGTTTTGTTAAGTTGGTTAAATGGGATATAGGGGTCAAGTCTTCAATATGATTGTCAGAAAGATTTAATTCTTTTATCTTTGTAAGGTTTTTAACAAATGAAATATCATCTATATTATTGCCGTCTAAAATCAGAGATTCCAAATTAGAAAGTGAACTTAGCGCTGAAAAATCACTGATGCTGGTGTTGGAAATAGTTAAAGTTTTGAGTCCGGTGATATTCTTTATTATATTAAGATCTTCTTCGGAAGCCAGGTTGGAAATGGAGAGATTTTCCAAGTTTTTTAATTTTTCAATTTGCCTGAGATCTTTTAGATATTTTGCGTCCACTGAAAGATTGGTAAGATTGGGCAAGTCAAATAGTGGAGTGAGATCATGGATTTTGTTGCTCCCAATGTTAAGGTAATTTAGGTTGGTTAAATATTCAATGCCCTGAAGAGTTGTTAATTTATCTTCATTGGAAAACCCATAAATTTTATCTATTCCTTCCAAGTCTTTTTTATAAATATCACCTAATTTATTTATCTTTTCTCTTATGAAGTTTTCCAATGGAGGGTTATCAAACTCAATGGGAGCATTGTCTTCTATAGTGTTTTCTTCGTTGGTACCTAGAGGGATGGAAACATCACAATATGTAAAATTCAAGGTCATGATTATGCTGAGAAGCAAAATGAATAACATCAGTTTTAACAGCTTTTTCATAATGATACCTCCTTTGAGAATATGGATAATGGAGTTAAAGGGAGGGATAGAAAGGTCTAGCAATAGATATGTCTAATTATGTCATATTTTAGTAGAAATATCAAGTTGTGCGAGTTGAAAGAAAAATAATATATTTTTGTGGTATTGGATATTTTCCATTTATCCAGTAAAATAGTATATATGATGACTTTAGGAGAATGATCTATGACTAATATATTTGAGGCATTATTCAATTATCTTATAGAAATAACCGGTGAAGTGGGGTATATTGGAGTTATTGTTTTAGTGGGTCTTGAATATGCGTGCTTTCCCATGCCTAGCGAGATAATCCTTCCTTTTGTGGGGTTCCTCGCATCCAGCGGTAAAATGAGCTATTTAGGGGTTCTGGCTGCTTCCACCCTTGCCGGCATACTTGGTTCTCTTATATGCTATTATATCGGATATTTCGGAGGCAAGCCCATATTGGACAAGATAGGGGACAAGGTTCCCAGCTCCAGGAAGTCCATATTTGCTGCCAAGAACACCTTTGATAAATATGATAAGCTTTCTGTTATGATTGCCAGAGTGCTGCCATTGGCAAGGACATATATTTCCATACCTGCAGGCATAGCCAGAATGAGCATGCTTAAGTTTATATCTTTTTCTTCCATAGGGATAGTTGTATGGAATACGGTGCTTATATCCTTGGGATACTATTTGGGCACAAATTGGATGATGGTTGAGCAGATTATGGAAAAGTATACAATTTTTATAGCCGTAATATTGATTATATTTGCTGCAATTTACTTTTTCAATAAAAGAAAAAAATAGATTTGCAAGGGAAGTTCTTCCCTTGTATTTTTGTTGTATTTTTTCACAAGATTTGATATATTATGAATAGTACTACATATTATATCAAATTTCGACTTCTGGCAAATGATGAATTTTTCTGATTAAGAGGAGACTTTATGATGAAAATTGGCATAAGAGGAAAGATCATTTTAGCGATGCTGGCAATTATAATAATATCTGTTGCTACCATCGGGGTCTTATCTTATAACAATGCTAAGACCATCGTAATGAATGAGATTAAGCAGAGCAATTTCAAAACTCTACAAAATGCAAACGACTATTTCCTAAGAAAGTTCATGGCAGATATGGAGTATGTAGTTGACCATTGGGCTCAGGATGAGGAAATAGTAAACTACAAGAATATGCCTGGACAGCCTAAAATGGTCACATCTATACCTGATCATTTCCGGAATATATCAAATCAATGGATGGGTTATGCCAAGTCAAGTCCTTACATAGCATGGATCTATTTTGCGTCAGAGGAAGATGGTTCTATTTTTATTACTCCCATTGATCCTACAATGCCTGAAGATTATGATTGCCGCACTAGGGATTGGTATAAAAAGGCCGTAGAAAGCGGAGGAAGGACAGTATGGACAGATCCCTATCAGGATGCGGGAGAAAGCGAGGAGATAGTAGTTACAGTGGCCAGAGCTGTAAAAAGGGATGGTAATCTTGTAGGAGTAGTGGGGATGGACATAAAGCTCTCCAGATTTTCCGATATTATAAATGATATCATATATGATGATGAAGGATATCTCATGCTGATAAACAGCCAGGGTTACATATTCTCCCATCCGGATAAAGGGATGCTCATGGCCAATATCAATGATGACCAGGAGTTGAAGGCCCAGCTTATTTCTGAAAACGGAACCAATATATTTAGATATAAGGGCAGAGAGAGCATAATCAGCTACATGACTGTACCGGAGACAGGATGGATGCTTATAGGTCTGTTACCTTTAGATTTGGATAAGGAGTTGTCTCCCATCAGGAACAGGGCCATACAGGTGGCTTTAACAAGCATTGTAGTCACATTTTATATTGGTTTTCAAATTTCCAGAGTTATCACTCGACCTTTGAAAAATATCATGGATGTCATAGGCAGCATTTCACAGGGAGAATTGGATAAGCATATTGTGATAGGATCCAAGGATGAGTTTAAGGTTTTGGGAGATCAATTCAATAATATGATGGATACTGTTAAGCAGCTGATAGATGAGAGAAATCTTCATGTGCAGGAATTGACCAAAATGAATAAGGAATTGAGAAACAGCTATCTTTCTACGGTACTGTCTCTTGCAAATGCCATAGAAGCTAATGACAAATATACAAGAGGCCATTGTGAGCGTGTATCCTGCTTGTCCACGGATATAGCAAGGAAGATGGGGCTAGGAGATAATGAGCTTCATGTGCTGGAGTTTGCCAGCATACTTCATGATATCGGAAAGATAGGAGTCCCTTCCGACATATTGAACAAAGAAGGCAAGCTTACATCTGACGAATTCGAAATGATAAGGAAGCACCCAATTATTGGTTATGAAATATTGGCTCATGTAGATTTTCTGTCAGAGAGCAGGAATGTGCTATTGCAGCACCATGAAAGGGTAGACGGGAAAGGATATCCCAAAGGCTTAAAGGGTGAAGAAATAAGCCTTCTGGCAAAGATCATTTCTGTAGCAGACGCCTACGATGCCATGACAAGTTCCAGACCCTATAGGAAGACTCCTCTTACCAAGGAGCAGGCTATAGAAGAAATGAAAAAGGGAAAAGGCAGTCAGTTTGATGAAGTAGTAGTGGATATTTTGATAGATTTGTTAACATAAAGAAAAAAAGCAAGTTTCCTTGCTTTTTTCTATTTATATGATAGAATTTGGTTGTAGCTAATATTTAGAATAGGGGGCTTTTAGAATTGAGACCGATAATTGGATTGACCACTTTTACAGAATCAAAGGGAACATCCAGGTATAACTGTTTAAACTGCAATTATGTAAATGCCATAGTCGAAGCAGGCGGTACCCCTGTAATGATTCCTTTGGTAGAAAACAAAGATACTCTCTTGCAGTACATGAACATAATCGATGGAATACTTTTTACTGGTGGAGAAGATGTGCTGCCTTTGTATTATGGTGAAAATCCCATAAAGGATATAGGAGCTATAGAGCAGGAAAGAGATGATTATGAGATTTTTCTATTTAAGGAAGCTTATGATGCAAATTTGCCCATTATGGGAATATGTAGAGGAATACAGCTGATAAATGTTGCTTTGGGAGGCAGTCTTTATCAGGATATAAATTCCCAGATAACAGGTTCGTTGGGTCACAGTCCAAAGGGAAGTCCCATGAACCAAGTCCATCACATGATAAGAATAGAGAAGAACAGCAAGCTTTATGATATATTTGAAAACGAAACCATAGCCGTCAACTCCTTCCATCATCAATCCATAAAGGATCTGGGAAAAGATTTGAAAGTTACTGCCTATTCCTATGACGGCATAATAGAAGCAGTAGAGTCAATAGAAAAAGATTTTGTATTAGGTGTCCAATGGCATCCTGAAGCCTTGGTGCCAAAGCATGAATTATTTAAGAAGCTCTTTGAGGAATTTGTGAAACGTTGCAGCAAATAACTGATGTGAGATATGGGGGCGGTTCTCCGTGTCTCACTTTTTTTTATGCATGGAGGTCGTGAGACATCAGGAACCGTCCCACATATCTCACTTTTTTCCTTGTTCTTTTTTGATAATTGAGGAACAATTTAGCATTGTCCTTCGTCATAATTACGGATGCTTTACAATATAATTACAAAATTGTTTAATCAAGAATTTTGCCTAATATAAGACATAGTATAGATTAGGCAAAAATTATGAGTGGGAAACGAGGAGGTATTAAAGTGAAAAAGTTTATAGCATTCGCATTGGCCTTTGTCATAACCTTTTCTTCCATAGGATTTGTGGATGGTTATGCAGCAGCCAGAATAAGTGCTGAAGTGCAGGCACTTGTAGATATAGGAATGCTGGTTGGAGACGGAGATGGAGTTACAGAAAAGTACACACAAAAGGAAATGGATAGGTTTACAGCGGGCATATCCATATTAAAGCTGAGAGGCTTATATGAAGAAGCCTTGAGGTATAGGGGCTCAGATAATTTTACGGACAAGGATGAAGTGAAGTGGTCTGAAGGCAGGAACATCCTGGCCTATCTTAAAGCCAATCCCCATCTTGGCTTCATAGGAGATGAGAGAGGACGCTTCAGACCATATGAAAAGATTAATGAGCAATCATATTTCAAAGTACTGCTGGAAACTTTGGGATATAAGCAGATAGTATCAGGCAAAGGGGACTTTACCTGGGATGATACGTTGAAGTTTGCTTCCAGCATAGGGTTGAAGCCATCCAGAGAAAATAAATTTACCATAGATTTGCTGGCAAAGGCTACTGTATCTGCCCTAAGGACCAAGACAAAAGATGGCTTAAGGTATGTCAATGTCCTCATAGGGCAAGGAGTCATCAAAAAGTCCAGAGCCTTATCAGCAGGGCTCATAAGCGATATGATTGATGTTGATGTAAAGAGTGTTAAAGCAGTGGGCAACACTGTGGTGGAAATAGTATTTAAGGAAAATGTGGATAGCTACGATGTGGAAGAACTGGATAATTATGATATAGATGGATTGAGCGTCAAAGACGCCTATCTGGTTAGGAAGGATGCAGTAAGGGTTGAAACGTCGGCTCAAACATCAGGGAAATTGTATTCCATGACTGTAGCTAATCAGAAGGTTAAATTCACAGGTGTGGCCAAAGTATCAGGAGCTCCCAATATAAAGAATGTGAAAAGCGAAGATGTGGAGACGGTTGTCATAGAATTTGACAAGGAACTGGATTTTGATTCTGCTACATCTACGTCCAACTACTCCATATCCGGAGTTTATGTGAAAGAAGCAGTACTGGAAGGCAGAAAGGTAACCTTGTCCACTGATGGATTGCAGGCGAAGAAATCATACACAGTGAAGGTTTCCAATATCAAGTCCATCGATGGTGTAGCATTGAGATCCGCAAGCAAGAATTTTTACGCCAAGATAGATACCAATCCGCCTACATTGAAAAATGTTAAGGCAGAGACAAACAGGAGGGTAGTAATTACCTTCTCCGAGGCTGTTACCAGAAGCTCGGCGGAAGATTTGAGAAATTATTATATAAAGAGCGGCAGCGGCGAGTTGGAGATTCTGGATGCTGTGCTGACCGGTGATGATGAGGATACGGTGGAGCTTACCACAGAGCCTATGAAGACCGGCGTCAAATATGAGCTTACGGTGGAAAACATTGTGGATAAAACCAAGGCTGCTAATATGATGAAAAGACCTGCCAAGAAGACCTTCTATGGAGTGAAGGAAGATAAAAATGCACCTGTTATGTCAAAGAGTGATTTGAAGGTTCTTTCCAGAAATCACATCCAAGTGGTGTTCACCGATAACAGCAGGATTATGGAAGACACGGTGCTGAATCCGGATAATTATGAGATTACAAAGAATGACAGGAACAAGGATAGACTAAATGTAGAGAGTGTGGAGAAGATTTCCTACAAAGACGGCAAGTATAAGGTAATGCTGAAGGTAGAAGATTTGACAATAGGAAGTTCCTATACTGTTAAGGCCTATAATATAGAAGACGAATTCGGCAATGTGCTGGAGAAGAACAACAGTGCTACTGTCACCGTTGCCAGAGATGATTTTGCCGCAGCTACAGTATATAAGTACAATGTGGTCAGCGGCAACAAATTGGAGATATACTTTACTAAGCCTTTGGATGAAAAGAGTGCCGAGGATATATCCAATTATGAGATAAGCAATGATATAGGCAAGCCTATAGAAGCTACCTATGAGAACGAAAAGGTTACATTGGAAATGGCCCAGATGATAGAAGGCAAGAAGTATAAAGTAACCATAGACGGCGTATTGGATATGATGGGCAATAAGTTGAAGCTCAACTTTGAATATAAGGCAACTGCAGGAGGAGAAGAAGATAATGATGGGCCAATGCTGGAGTATATCTATGCAGTAAACAAATATGTAGTGGCTGCAGTGTTTGACGAACCTGTAAGCTATACAGAGAATTCTACTGTTTTGGTGCTGAAATCCGGTGGCAAGACTATGAAGTTATATGCCAAAGCCCTTACAAATGATGATAGAACCATAGAATTCTCAAATATCAAGGAAGGCAAAAAGCTTTCTGATGGTGTGCTCTATACAGTTGATAAAAACGAATCTTTAAAAGGTATAAAGGATAGGACAGTTAACAAGAACCCATTTGATAGAAAGGATCTGAATGATTATGATTTGGAAATTTACGGTATAGATGAAGATCCTGAAAAACCAGAGATACTCAATATCTCCCAGAGAGATGGCAAAACCTTTGAGATTGAGTTCTCAAAAGAAGTAATGGTGGAGAAGAAAGAAGCCAGCACCGTTGGCTCTCCTTCGGCTACCTTTAGCGTGAAGACCGATGACGAGGATCGTAGATTTGTTACATTTACCATAACATCCTCCAAAGCAATAGACGGCACAAAGGATTATAAGGTGGATATTGAAAAGATTGTAACAGACAAACATGGAATTGGGGCAGAAAATACCTATGGTAATTATACCTTGCTCTATGGTGAATATAAGGATGAGGATAAACCTTACATTCTTACCGTTACTGCCGTAGATAGGGTGACGGTGGAGATTGAGTACAACGAAAGCATAGGTTATGAAGGCAAATATACAATAAAGAATACTGATGATACAGCAAAATACAAGACCATAGGAAACACACTGAAGAAGATTGATAAAAATAAGGTAATTTTGTCACTAAGCCAACCACTGGAAGGAAGGTATGAATATGTGCTGATCGTAGATACCCCAGCAAAGGACTTGGTTGGCAATACCAGTGAAAATACAAAGGGAGACGAATTCTACTTCATGGGTACTGATTTGGCTCCTGTGAAGCTGCCTGCCATAGAAGAACAAGAGAACAAAACCGCAGCACAAAAAGTTATGGCAAAGATTTCGGATCTTCCCAAAGATATAAGGCTAAGTGACAAAGAAAAGGTGTACGCTGCTTTGGCAGCGTACAACGACCTTACAGCCAATGGGAAAAAATATGTGGACAATTATGATAAGCTAAAAAAAGCTATTGATGCGATAGATAAACTTGAGCAGGAAGCCAAAGACAAGATAAAGGCTGCAGAGGTAGAAAAACTGATAGAAAATCTGCTCAAGGTAGAAAATATTAAGCTGGAAGATGCTAATAAAATAAAAGCTGTCAGAGAGGCCTATGATGCATTGACCAAGTCTCAGCGAGATTTGGTCTCAAATATTCGAAAGCTGCTTTTGTTAGAGGATAGAATTAAGGAGTTGAAGGAGAAGCATGAGCAAACAGAAGAGGATAAGAAGAAAGCAGCTAATGTAGAAAAAGCTATAAATGATTTGCCAAAGGTTGAGAATATTAAATTAACTGATAAAGAATCCGTGAAGAATGCACGGGAAGCTTATGAAAAATTATCCTCAACACAAAAGAAACTAGTAACGAATCTGGATAAGCTAAAGAAAGCTGAAAACAGGATAAATGAACTGGAGAAAGAAAGAGAACAAACGGAAGAGGACAAGAGAAAGGCAGCCCGCGTAGAAGAGCTTATAAATGATTTGCCGAAGGTTCAGGATATAAGATTAATTGATAAAGACGAAGTAGAAGATGCAAGGAAGGCTTATGAGAAATTATCTTCAACTCAAAAGCAGTTAGTAACGAATCTTGATAAGCTGGTAAAAGCCGAGAATAGGATAAATGAGCTAGAGAAAGAAAAGGCGCAGACGGACGAGGATAAGAAAAAGGCAGCCAGAGTGGAGGATATGATCAATGAACTGCCTGATGCAGAGAGAATTAAGTTAAGCCATAAAGATGAAGTTGAGGCAGCCAGAAGTGCTTATAACAATTTATCTTCAGACCAGCAGGCTTTAATAACCAATATCAATAAGCTGGTTTCAGCGGAAAAAAAGCTAGTTGAATTGGAAGCAAAGAGAGATGAGGAAGAGAAAGCCGATAAAGTAGCCAGGGAAGCTGCGGAAAAGGCAGTAGCAGCCTTTGAGCTTGTATCAAGCCGTGAAGAGTGGAATAACAAGATCTCAGCTTTATCAAAGGCAATTGACACATTAAAGGCTTCTATAGAAGGATACCTCAATGATACTGAAACAACTCCTTCAAAGGGAGCAATAGAGATATTCGGCAGATGGTTCGGGCAGAAAAGCTCGGATGCCAAAGAAACTGACAACAGCGCAAAACTGGAGGAAGCTTATGCGGCATTCAATAAAGCATTAGAGGAAGCAGAAGCTTTTATGCAGAAAGTCAAAGAAGCGGAAACGAAAGCTGTTGAAGCATATGAGAATCTCAAGGACGGAGATTTCAAGACCGGTATGGCAGGAATAATAAGAGACGCCAAGGCAAAAGCTGACGATGCGGGGGAAAAGATAAAAGATTTGAAGGCAAACATACCAAAGCTTCAAGATGTGCTGGATGTTAAAACAGCTAAGACTTGGTTGACAGCTGATAAATTCACCTTCGATCCAAATAATCCCCAATCATCGGAAAGCCCTATTATATATGCTGCTGCAAACCATCATAACCAAACTGTCTATGATTATTCTGTAGTGGAAAACAAAGCTGGTGGAAGATCAATAAGAAGCTTTGGCGGCGGCAACATGACACCCGGATCTGTAATTATTCAAGATAGAAAAGCTGCCTTCGGTTTAGGTGGAGAATCAAAAAATTCTGATAACAGGTTGATTCTGAAGATTGTAAGGGGAACTGAAGACACTACAGTTACGCTGAAAGTTGAAATCAGCAAGGGAAGTGTAGTAACGTATAAGTTATTTAAAATCAACATACCAAAACTAAGTGATGAAATGCTTCCTATAACAGTAGAATAATATAAATGAGACATGGAGGACGGTTCTCCATGTCTCACTTTTTGAGACATGATAAATAAGGGACGGTTGAGATAAATGGATAGGATTCTCATGTTCTTATTACCTTAAAGTACAGGCAATGAAACACAGAGAACCGTACCCCATGTCTCAACCGTCTCTGTTTGCTTCTTCTAGTCTTCCAACATTTTTATAACATAATTAGGCAGGGCAAAGGCACCCTTGTGTAGTTCGGTGTTGTAGTATTTAGTTTCCAGTCCCAGGCTGTTCCAATACTTATCATCTAAATCCTTTACCGGATCATATTTTTTTGATGCAAATCCGAAAAGCCAATGGCCTGAAGCATAGGTAGGTATATGAGCTTGATATACCTTGGCTATGGGGAAAAATTGCTTGATTCTCTTATGGGTTCTTTTCATGAGTCTGGCGGTATTATTGTAGTAAGGGCTTTCATGCTGATTTACCAATATGCCGTCATCCTTAAGAGCCTTATAGCAGTTTCTATAAAACTCTTCGGTGAATAATCCCTCTCCAGGTCCTATGGGATCTGTGGAGTCGACTATTATTAGATCATACTCATTTTCCTTATTGCTGATAAATTTTATGCCATCTTCAAATAGAAGCTTTACTCTGGCGTCATCTAATTTTGAAGATGTCTGAGGCATATATTCCCTGCAGCATTCAACGACCCTTTGGTCAATTTCCACCATCTCGATGGATTCAATGGTGTTATATCTTGTAAGTTCTCTTACAGTGCCTCCGTCTCCGCCACCTATGACAAGGACCTTTTTAATGTTTGGATTGACAGCCATAGGCACGTGGACAATCATATCATGGTAGATGAATTCATCTTTTTCCGTAAGCATTATTATTCCATCCAAAGTGAAAATACGACCGAATTCATGGGTATCAAAGAAGTCAATTCTTTGAAAGGGGCTTTGCTCACTGTGTATTTGCTTATCTATTTTAATAGTGAATCGAACATTATTAGTATGTTCTTCTGTATACCAAAGTTCCATATCCAACCTCCTGACTATTTTTCTATGCGGTCATAAACATTTAAGCCGTGATATATTTCTATCATTTCTTTAGAAAGCTTATTTCTAATTTCACGTCTTACTTCAGGTTTAAGATCATAAGGATCTTCATTGAAAAGATAGTTATTGAGATCGATTTCTTTTATCATCATTTTGGTATGAAATATATTGGAGTTATATACATTTACATCTATGCAATCATATTTATCCAGTGTTTTCTGATCTATATAATCTTGTATAGAGCTCATGGCGTGATCTATAAAGTACTTGTGACCGTTTACATCCCTAGTAAAGCCTCTCACCCTGTAGTCTATGGTTATAATGTCCGAGTCAAAGCTTCCTATGAGATAATTAAGAGCATTCAATGGAGATATTTGTCCACAGGTTGACACATCAATATCCACCCTGAAAGTAGAAACTTCATTATCCGGGTGGCTTTCTGGATATGTGTGAACCGTAACATGACTTTTATCTAAATGGGCCATAACGCAATCCTTCATCAGTGGTATTTCTCCCTTGTTGCAGGATGGGTCTACCTGGTCGGAGGGCATGCCCTGTTCTGTTATGAGTATGGCAACACTTGCTCCCTGGGGATCGTAATCCTGCTTGGAGATGTTCAAAATGTTAGCGCCGATTATTTTTGTAACACCACGGAGAATATTGGTTAGACGCTCAGAATTATACTGTTCATCGATATAGGTGATATAATCCTTCTTGTCTCTTTCGGTTTTAGCATAACAGATATCATAAATGTTAAAGCTAAGTGTTTTTGTGAGATTGTTAAACCCATAAAGTTTTATCTTTTCATTCAACCCTAACATCACGACCCTTCCAGTATGTTTATTATTATAATATTATATTAATGTTATCATAGGGATAGATGCTTATTCAAGTATAGTTTTACGGAAGGGTTTTCATTGTCTCATTCTTTTACTACCTTGCTTAAGTCGCTGTAGGCCAGTAGTTTTGCATATTTCAGATTTAGTTGCAGTTCTGCAGCTCTCAGGTCATTTTTCAGCAAGGTTATGCGATTTAAACTGGAATTGTATTGAGATCTGGTGATCATTCTTGCTTCGTATTTAAGTTTGCTTATTTCTGCATTTCGCTCCTCTTCTGAAATATCTTGCTTTATTTCGTTTATTTGCTCCATAGTATCCTTAATATCTTCTAACATATCGTCAAACTCTTTATCAAAGTTTTCCAGAGCTTTTTCGTAGTTCATATCCGCAGTTTCAAAGTCTTTTTTGGCTTCTTCATACATTTCCCAAATATCATCCAGCATAGAGTCTGTAAGACTGTCTTGGGTATATTTGGAGTATCTTAAGTCTATCAGGTCAAAATAGTATTTCTTTACGAATCGTTCATTCTTTTTCTGGGCAATAGAGAGGTCTCGGTTTATCATGTCTTTTTTTATTTGGTCCAGATCCAGTTTTTCCAAGGGAACTACAGTATCATCAAGGGTTATGGCGATATCCTTTTGGTTTTGTCTGCCTAATAGAGCATTAAGTTTGTAGTAGGCTTCATCCAGGTTGTCCTGATATTTATCCAAGTCCTTTAATTTGTTTTCTAAGTCAGTTTTTTTGTTTTCATATTCTGGTTTAGTTATAAGATTTTTATCAAATTTAAGTTCTAATTGTTTCAATTCCTCTTCCCATATTTTTTTGTTGAGATTTGCTTCCTCCAGATCCATCTCTGCATTTTCTACAGCTATTACAGCAGATCTGAGGTTTAATGCAATGGTGACTTTTGTATTGTTTCTATCCAATAGGGCCTGCTGGTAGTTGTTATAAGTTTCTTCCACCTTGATGGCAGGATCAACTTGGCTTGATATGAACTTTTTCATGCTGCCTGTGAATTTTACTTCTTTGGGGGCTGAACTTTGTGCAGCATCAAAGGCATCATAGGCTTTTTTTATGGTATTGGCTTTGGATTCATATTCCAAAGAGTTTTCCAAAGCCATTTCCAAGGCTTCCTCAAAGCTGTACCGGAATTTTGGTTCTGCTGAAACTGTGGTGCTGAGGAGCAAAGATAAAATTAATATATAGTTAAGTATTTTAAGTTTCATCATATCATCCTTTCTAGGCTATTAGGGTTGCAAGTGTCTTTATGAATTGCTATTCTGTTCTGAGGGCTTCAATCGGTTTCAAGCTGGCGGCTTTATAAGCCGGGAACAGTCCGAAGATTATTCCTACCAACAGTGATATTCCAAAGGCTATCAAAGCCCATGGTATGGAGTAAACAGGCGGCACCAGATCTAATCCTCCTATGACAAATTTGATTATCGAGAAGCCTAACAGAATTCCAATTATTCCTCCCATGCCTGTTACAACAGTTGCTTCTATTATGAATTGGGTCAGAATGTTTTTCCTCTTTGCACCTATAGCTTTTCTGATGCCGATTTCCTTTGTTCTCTCAGTTACGGATACCAGCATAATGTTCATTATGCCTATTCCACCTACTATGAGGGAAATGGCGGCTATGCCTCCCAGTACAATCATCATGCTGCTGGTTACATCATTGAGAGTTTCCAGCATTTGAGATTGGTCAAACACTCTGAAAGCATTTTCGTTTTTGTATATATCCAATAAGAAGGCTTTCAAGCTTTCCATAGCTGCGTCAACTTTGTCAGCACTGGTGGCTTCTACTGCAAAATTTCTTATGGATGAAGTTTTCATTACCATTCGGGAAGAGGTGACAGGTATGATTATTTGATCATCGTCGGAACGCGTTGCTCCATCAGCCCTTTCTTCAAGAATGCCTACTACTTTAAATATCTGTCCGTTTATCTTGATTTTCTCCCCTATGGGATTTCTATTTTCAAACAGCTCATTGACAACGGCTGTTCCCACTAAGGCTACATTTTGTCTATACTCCAAATCAAAGTCCAGTAAAAATCTTCCTTGAGTTACATGAACATTTTTGATATTTTCGTATTCAGGTGATGTAGCAATGATGGTGGTGTCCATATTGGTGGAGCCATATTTGACTTTGGCACTGGTACTGGATTGAGGTGCTGTGGCTGCAATTACATCTGAATTTTCTTCCGCGAATTTTTTCAGATCATCATAAGACATATCCCTGTTGCTGTTTCTGCCTGTTATGGTTATTTGTATCAGATTGGTGCCCAGCTTCTGTATGGAGTCAGTGATGCTTTTGGTGCTGCCTTGGGCAAATGCTACTGCTGATATTACAGATGCAACTCCTATGATGACTCCCAGCATGGTGAGAAAGGACCTTCCTTTGTTGGCCTTAATGCTTTTTATCGCCATCTTATATGCTTGAAAAAAACTCATCTATATCACCTGCCTGTCTTCCACAATTGTGCCGTCACTTATCCTGATGACTCTTTCGGCTTGGTTTGCTATATCATTGTCATGGGTGATAAGCACAATGGTGTTTCCTTTTTTATGCAGTTCCTTCAGGAGATTCATTATTTCTACACCTGATTTGGAGTCCAAGTTTCCTGTAGGTTCATCGGCAAATATAATAGGTGGATTGTTTATGAGAGCCCTGGCTATGGCAACCCTTTGCTGTTGACCGCCGGAGAGCTCATTGGGCTTATGATATAGCCTTTGGCCCAATCCTACATTCTCCAGGGCTAATTTTGCTCTTCTAATCCTTTCTGAAGCTTTTACTCCTGTATAAATCAATGGAAGTTCCACATTTTCCAGAGCTGTGAGTTTCTGAATAAGATTGAAGCTCTGAAAAATAAAGCCGATTTTTTTGCTTCTTATTTCTGCCAGCTTATCATCACTAAGATTGCTTACTTCTTCATTATCCAGTATATAAGTGCCAGATGTAGGAGTATCCAGGCAGCCCAGCATGTTCATAAGAGTGGATTTGCCTGAGCCGGATGGGCCTACAATGGCAACAAATTCATTCTTTTTGATGCTGAGGTTTATGTTTTTCAAGGCCTGGACTTGTAATTGGTTTATTTGATAGATTTTCCACATTTCCCGTATTTCTATCAATGTCTCTGTCAATGTTGCTCCCCTACCTTCCTGTACCGCTTTGTGTTCTAAAAGGCATTCCTCCCGGTGTTCCTCCACCAGGCATTCCGCCTGTCATTCCGCCACCAAAGCCACCTCTGGTTTGATTGTTGCTTGTATTGGAAGTAGAAGATAGTTGAGGAAGAATTATTATATCTCCTTCATTTAAGCCGTTTACGATTTCAATATATTGATCATTGTTTATGCCTATTTCTACAGTCTTTGGCACTGTTCCCGCGTAATAGTTGTTGACTTGAGCCCTGTTTCTTCGCTCTCTGTTTGAGTTATTGCCTGACGGCTGCTTCATATTGGTATTTTGATCAGCATTGGGCTTCTGTCCTTCAGGGGATGTTCGTCTTTCAGGAGCTTTCTGTTCATCCGGATTTGTTGTATCTTTTTTACCTTCCTGTGTTTTGCCAACAATTTCAGAGGTTTTTACATATACTATATTTTTACCTCCCTGTTTTTGCACAGCTTCAATGGGCACATAAAGCACATCTTTCTTTTCATTGACTATGATTTCTCCATTGACATTCATGCCTACCTTTAATTGGTTGTTGGCTTCTGTAAGCAGTATAGTTACTGGGTATGTGGTTACACCATTGCCGGTAATATTGCCTTCCTGAGCTATTTCGGTTACAACGCCTGTCAATGGTTTTTCTTCTGTTTCTTCCAGAGCATCTACTGTGACATAAACATTTTGACCTGTTTGTATTTTTGATATGTCCAATTCATCAATGGCTATCTGGAATTCCATCAAATCGTAGTTGGATACTTTGAAAACAGTTGTGCCGGCTTTAACCGCATCACCTACCTTCAGATCTTCCAAAGATAGTGTGCCATCGATATCCGAATAGATTTTGTAGTGGGACAGTTTCTCATACAAGTATTCCAGTTGGTTTTCCATTTCTTCAATGTTTAAGTTGCTGGTTTCCAGTTCGATGGATAGATCATCGTTGATGATGGTGGCCAGCACATCCCCCTTTTTGACATATTGACCCAATAGCACATCCAATCCTTCTATAGTGCCTGCTATTTCAGCTTTTGCAGTAGCGCTTTCTATATAGGATAGATTGCTGTTTCCTATGCTCTTTATGGTTTTGCCTGATACGGTTATTTCTGCACTGGCAATCATGGTATTATCCAAATATCCAGGGTTGTCGATTATGAATTCTATGTTGTATGATTGGGCTTCTCCCGCAGATTCAGGAGCAGAGCTTATAAAGGATATGGTGCCCTCAAGGTTGTGGACTTCATCCATTGCGGAATCAAAAACATATATGGTAGCCTTTTGGCCTTGTTCCAACTCATTTCTATATGAATTTCTGAATGGAAGCAATAGCTTCAGCTGACTCTTATCAGTTATTGTAAGAAGTGAGGTGCCTTTGGTTATATCATCACTGGATTTATATCTGATTTCAGTTATCTCGCCGGATATGGGAGCTATGACTTGATTGTTCTCCATGGATTTGAGCAATTGATCTCTGGATATTTTTGCCTTGGATATATTGTTTTCCAGTTTCTTTATATCCAACAGTGCTTCTCCGCTGTCCAGTTCCATGACCAGGCTGCCTGCTTGTATTTTGTCACCGTCTTTGCAATAAATTTTGCTGATGGTGCCTTCCACACTGGATAAAGCGGTGAAGGTGCTTGCAGATGACAATGTGCCTGAGCCGCTTATGGATACTGTGATATCTCCTCTTCTTACAACACCGGTTCTCTGTTGTACTTGGTTTTGTGCCTTATTTTTAGTATTTATGTAGCGATAGCCTATATAGCAGCCTATAGCTAGGATAAGGAACAGTATTATGACTTTGAGGTTTATTTTCCTTTTTCTCTTTGGATTTACAGTAGTTGTAGTACTTGGTGCATTCACTTTCTTACCTCCTATAAAAAATTTTATTTATAGTTTATAGAATGATTCTTAAAGAAACCTTAAAATGGCATATGTTTCATTTCAAGGTTTCTTTAAGGAACGTTGTGCTATAATAGTAAAAGAGAAAATACGGAGGGGTTTCCATGAGGATACTGATAGTTGAAGATGAGGTCCATTTAGCGGAAGCATTGGTTCAGATACTTAGAAAAAATAATTATACTGCTGATGCTGTATATGATGGAGAAACGGGATTGGATAATGTCTTAAGCGGCATATATGATTTGGTCATCTTGGACATAATGCTTCCCAAAATAGATGGAATAAGCATATTAAAGAAGATGAGAGAGGAGAAGATCTCTACACCTGTCATATTCCTCACGGCAAAAAGCGATGTTTCTGACAAGGTCATGGGTTTGGACAGCGGAGCTGATGATTATCTGGCAAAGCCCTTTGCTACAGAGGAGCTGCTGGCCAGGATAAGAGCCCTGTCAAGGCGAAAGGGTGAATTTATACAGAACAATACCCTTGAGTTTGGAGATATTGAGCTTAATACTTCATCATTGATGCTTGCCAAGGCTCTCAGGAATGTAAAGCTGACTTTGAAGGAAAGCGAATTGATGGAGCTTCTTATGATGAGAAAAAATACGGTGATTCCAAAGGAACTTATAATAGAAAAGCTTTGGGGTTATGATTCTGAAGTAGAATACAATCATGTGGAAGTTTACATATCTTTTTTGAGAAAAAAGCTTCAATATTTGGATTCTAAAGTATGCATAAATACCATACGAGGAGTAGGATATGCATTGGAGGTAAAGGATTAATGTTTGCCAAGCTTAGGAATAAATTTCTGATTCTCAATCTGGTTTCCATATCTATCATGATGCTCATGGCCTTTTCCTCCATATATATTATTACCTATAAAAATGTGAGCAGGGATATCAACAAAGAGTTGAACAGGTTATCTGCCATAGAACGATGGCCCATAATGGTTTCCAGACAGCCAAAATTTGAAATGAATATGGGGCCTGCCCGGGAGAGAACAGCCTCATTTACCATAATCACTGATGACAAATACAAAATAGTGAAAGTTTCATCTGCTTTGGATATGGATGACGAGTTTTATGAAGCTGCCAAATCCGCATCCATTTCAAAAAGTGCTGCCACAGGAAGATTCAAATATGACAACAGCCATTGGGCATTTATGATGAAAAAAAATCCCCATGGTTGCAAGATAGTATTTTTGGACATTACACCTCAACATCGGATTCTCACAAACCTCATATATACCTTTTTGCTTGTAGCTGCGGTAATGCTTATTTTCATATTTCTCATAAGCAAAACCTTTGCCAATAAAGCTATTCAGCCTGTTGAGGAGGCATTCTACAAGCAGAAGCAGTTTATTGCCGATGCTTCTCATGAACTGAAGACACCGCTTACGGTTATCAACACAAATGTGGATGTCTTGCTTTCCAACAAGGATGAAGACATGGAGAATCAATGGAAATGGTTATATTATATAAAATCAGAAGTTGATAGGATGTCAAAGCTGATAAACGATCTTTTGTATCTTGCCAGATTGGATGATAGTAGAGATGTTATTTATTCAGCTGTTGACTTGAGCAATGCTGTGGAGAATGTGATTATGACAATGGAAGCCCTTATATTTGAAAACCATATTGGATTTCATTATGATGTGGAGTCCGGGATTACGGTATATGGCAATAAAGAGCAGATGGAACAAGTGGTAATGATACTTCTGGATAATGCGGTGAAGTATTCCGGCGCCAATGGAAAAGTTGACTTATCTTTAAGAAAAAGCAATAACTATGCTGTTTTGTCTGTATCCAATACGGGAGAAGGCATACCTCCTGAATCTTTGGAAAGAATATTCGACAGGTTTTATCGGGGAGATAAATCCAGAGCAAGGAAAAGCGGAGGTTATGGTTTAGGCTTGTCCATAGCAAAAGCTATAGTTGATCTGCATGGGGGAAGGATATATGCCAGAAGCGGAACAAATGAATATACCACTTTTTTTGTTGAATTGCCTTTGATAAAATGAAAAGTTAGACAAAAAGAACAGTCCCCGGTGTCTCAACGGGGACTGTTCTTTTTGCCTCTATTCCTTTATTACCTTATCCAAATCGCTGTATATCAGGAGTTCTGCATATTTCATATTTAAATCCAGCTCCAACTCCTTCAGGTCGTTTTCCATTAAAGTTATTTTGTCTCCTAGGGCATCGTACTCTAGTTTGGTCATTCTGCCTGATTCGTAAAGCAGTTTGTTTAATTCCATCTTTTCCTTTTCTTCGGCTATGTCTTTTTTAAGCTCTTCTATGTCGTCATATATATCCTTTATTTTTTCAATCATATCATCGAAGCTCTTGTTGAAACGATCCAAGGCATTTTCATAAGCTTGGTTGGCAAGTTCGTATTCTTCTTTTGCATCATCATACATGTCTTCCATATCTAGCAGCATGTCATCTGTAAACTTATCAATTTCATATTTGTCGTAACGCTGTTTTATCAAACCAAACTTGTAGTCTGCAATTCTTCTTTGCTCATACAGGTTGTTAAGGTTCTCGTTTTTCTTTATCATGTCTTTCTTTATTTGCTCCAAATCAAGCTTTTCAAGAGGGATCACTGTATCATTAAGCTTTACTTCGATGTCCTTTTCATCTTCCCTGCCCAGCATGGTGTTGAGTTGTCTATATGCAAGGTCAACAGCATCTTGTGCCTGGGTCAAGGCATCCTTTATTTCGTTATTTATCTTCTTCTTTTGTTCATTGTAGTCTTTTTTGCTGATAAGGCCGTTTTCATATCTTATCTCCAGAAGATCCAACTCTTTTTGCTTGTTTTTCTTAGCTAGTTCTGCTTCCTTATAGGCCATTTCAGCCTTTGATATGCCTATGACAGTGCTCCTTAGATTTAGTGCTACATTCCTCTTGATGTTTTCCTTTTGCAATCTAGCAGAGCTATATTGAGAGTATGTGTTTTCCAGTTGAATTTGAGGATCCACTTGTTTTGAGATAAAGGATTTCATGCTACCCAAATAGATAACTCTGTTGGGAGTAGCTTTATACAGGTTGTCGTAAGCATCGCTATATTTTTCTATGACTTTATCCTGCAATCCGTACTCAGGAGTATTCTTCATAGCTATCTCAAGAGCCTCTTCGAAGCTGTAGCGAAATTTGGGTTCTGCATAAGCTACTCCGTTTCCTAATATCAATATGGTGCATAGCAAGGTGCATATAAGTCTCTTCATTTTCTTTCCTCCCTTATTCGTATCTTAAAGCTTCTATGGGGTCAAGCTTAGCTGCTTTATTAGCCGGGTACAGCCCGAAAAATATTCCCACTGCCGATGAAAAAGCAACAGCTATTATAACTATTGACGGTGAAACTGATGCTTTCACTTTGATGAGAGGACCTACCAGGTTTCCCATAGCCATACCAAGCACTAATCCTATTGTACCGCCAATGAGGCAAAGTATCAAGGACTCTGTAAGAAATTGGAGGAGTATATCCCTTCTTTTTGCACCTAAGGCTTTTCTGATGCCTATTTCTCTGGTTCTTTCCGTTACAGATACCAGCATGATGTTCATTACCCCTATACCGCCAACCAGCAGGGATATGCCGGCTATGGCGCCTATTACCGCTGTGAAGGTGCCCAATACACTGTCTACCATGTCGAGCTCTTTGAAACCTTCTTCTGCAACATATACACCTTCGGCCTTGTGATAGTTCTCCAGAAGTCTTACTATTTTCTTGGCTGTTTCCGTCAAGTCTGCTGATTTATCAACTTTTACAATCATGTAGTCTAAAGTAAAATCTATCATTTTGCTCAGTACGGTTATGGGCATTATTGCCCTGGAATTTGTACCGCCGAACATTTCCGACATTCCTGAATCGGCTTTTTTTGTCACGCCTATTATAGTCAAATTTAGGGTAGTATCGCCAAACTTGCTAGATATCTTTTCTCCAACCACATTTGTTCTTCCGAAAAGCTCCATGGCTGTCTTGTCATCGATTAATACTACGTTTCTGGCGCTTTCTATGTCGCCTTCATTTAAGGGGCGACCATGAAGAATATCTAAGTTATTAATTTCAAAATAGTCTTCAGTGGTGGTTTCCATGATTACATATTTGCTGTTTTTGCCAACCTTTATTTTCTCATAATAATAGAAGTTAGGTATTGCTGCGGTGATTTCCGGAAGCTTGGATTTAAGCATATCAATATCTTTCAAGGAAAAGTAGTGGCTTTCTTTAACATCATCCGATCTGGGGTTGACCATTACATAAATGCTGGTTCTACCAATATCTTCGAATTCTCCAAGTATTGCGTTTTTTCCTCCCTCACCTATGGATACGATGGTTATTACCGATGATATGCCTATTATTATTCCAAGCATGGTGAGCAAGGATCTCATTTTATTGGATCTGACGCTGTATATAGCAGATTTAACACTTTCCATTATATTCATATTCTTGTCTCCCTTGTGACTCGGTTTTTAACCGGGTTATCTGATATGATTTCTCCGTCTTTGAAAACGACATTTCTCTTGGTATGGGCCGCTATGTCAGGCTCATGGGTTACCATCACAATGGTTACACCTTCATCATTGAGGCTCTCAAATATGTCCATTATTTCTATGCTGGATTTGGTATCCAGATTTCCTGTAGGTTCATCCGCCAGCAGTATGGCAGGATTGTTCACCAGTGCACGGGCAATGGCCACTCTTTGCTTCTGACCGCCGGAGAGTTCATTGGGCTTATGATGGATTCTCTCGGCTAAGCCTACCTTTTCCAAGGCTTCGATAGCTTTTTTGCGTCTTTGAGAGGCGGGTACACCTGCATATATCATAGGCAGCTCCACATTAGCCAAAGCCGTAAGGCGGGGAAGGAGGTTGAAGGCCTGGAATACGAATCCAATCTTTTTATTCCTTATTTCTGCCAGTTCTGTATCGTTGAGTTTTGATACATCTTCCCCATCCAATATATATTTGCCTGATGTCATTCTATCCAAGCAGCCCAATATATTCATAAAGGTTGATTTTCCTGAGCCGGAGGCTCCCATGATTGCCACATATTCATTTCTATCAACTTTGAGATTTATGGATTTTAAAGCTTCCACCTGTATGGAACCAGTGTCATATACCTTTTTTAGATTTTCTATTTCTATTATCAAGCTATATCCCTCCAGTTGTCATTACTGTTTCGCCATCCATGAGTCCTGCGGGAGGATTTAAGATGTATTTTTCTCCTTCTTTCAATCCAGAGATTATTTCTATTTCTAAGTCTGTTTGAAGACCTGTTTCAACTATTCTCTTTTTTGCAATATTATCTTCCACTACGAAAATGTATTTATTGCCCTGTTCATCGGTCTTAACTGCATCGAAACTAACTGCTAGGGAGTTTTCTTTCTCAACAAGAATTATTTCTGCATCTGCCTCGTAGCCTGCCCTGATTTGCTCATCTGCATTGTCCATAGTTACTTCTACTAGAAGCTTTGTTTCCTTGCTGCTGCTGTTGGTGGAGGTTTCTACGATGGCTGTTTCCGCTATTTTGGTTACATGGCCTTCGTATATCTTATCCAATCCGCTTAGTTTGATATTGGCCTTCATGCCCAGCTTCATGCTTACGCTGTCGTATTGGCTTACTTTCAGTTCCAGTATATATTTGGATTGATCATGGATTATTATGTTGCTTCCTTCAGCGGGATATTGACCTTCCTTGGCATCCAGCTTTATGATTTTGCCATTTATGTTAGCCTTGATATTGCTTTCTGCAATTTTTTTCTCTATGCTTGCCAATTCAGTTGAAGACATTTCTATTTGCTTTTCTTGTTCATATATTCTGTTGTCAAAATCGGCTAAGGCGTTTTTGGCATTATCTAAAGCTATTTCAGCAGTGAGGAAGTTGGTTTCCAAATCCTTTAATGAGGATTGTGAATTGTCATAGTCAGATTTGGAGACAAATCCAGCTTCATATAGTTTTTTGGTCTGCTCATGTTTAACCTTTGCATCCTCATATTTTGAGGCAGCACTTTTCAAAGCAAGTTCAGCCTGTGTTACGGCATTTTCCAGGGATTTTCTTTCTGCGCTGTTTTCAGCTTTAAGCTTTTCGAGGTTTCTTTTTGACATTTCCAGACTTATTTTGCCCTTTTTCAACTGGGTTTCTAAGTCATATGTATCCAGTTTTACCAGAAGTTGACCTTTTTTTACTTCTTGGCCTTCTTCCACCAGAACCTTGGTTATCTTTTGGCCTGAAGGCAGCGATATTTCTTCAGATTCTAGGGCTTTTATGTTGCCTGATACTGATACGGATTGAATAAGAGTGGTTTTTACCACTTCAGCCGTATCTACGGTTTTAAATGTATTTTTTGAGGATAGATAGGTTTTACCTCCCCAAAGGGCAGTTAAGGCAAGAACAATAATTGTGGTTATTATAATTTTTTTCTTTTTCTTCATTACTTCGCTCTCCTTTGATAAAAATGTTCTGTCTTTGACTCTATATTTTTATACGATAGTAGATGCAATTTGTTTCACTGTTTTTTCATTATTTTTCATATATGACAAAATTGTAATATAAACTTAAAATTGCTGACATGGTGTTCGATTGAATGTTTATATTGGGTGAGATAGAATAGAATTAGACAGGTGTGGAGGTGAGAAACTATTGAAATTGACCTTTGAAAAGGCTGTATTGTTTACATTGGTATTGATTTTATTCATATCCACTGCAAATATCTACAGCCAGTTTTTATATATGAGGTTGCCCCAAAAGGATACAGAAGCAGTTGATTTTAATCCGTGGGATTTGAGACAATCCATAACTGCTTTGCTCAATGCAGACAAGCTATACAGCCAGGGGAAATATAGTGACGCTATATTTGAATACAACAGGCAATTGGCCATGGATACATTGGATCAGAAGCAGAAGGCCTATGCCTATTTTATGAGGGGAATGTGCCAGTATAAGTTGAAGGAGTATAGCTTAGCCCAGGATAGTTTCTCATCTTCTATGTTATATGATCCGGATGATGCAACGGCTTATAATAATGCTGCCGTAAGCGCCTTCTATGCAGGTAATTATAAAGATGCTCTGGAATATGAGAAGAAGGCGGTTGAGCTATTGCCTGCAGTAGAATATTTCTACAATAAAGGCAGAATATATGAATCATTGAGGGAATATAAGCTGGCAGCAGAGAATTTTTTATCTGTGGTAAAAGGTGGAGAAAATGTAACTTTGGTGGATCCTGTCAGGGTTTATAACAGAGTGGCCAATTTGATCCCTGAAATAGACAAGAGGGAGGAAATAGCCAAGGGAGTCATTGTGTCCTTAAAGTTAAGAAATTATGGCGAAGTTTTGATAATAGAGGATACTGACATGGAAGTGCTGGATACGGCCTTTAGTGTTTCCGTCTTTGACAGTGAGTATGGTAAGAAGCTGAAAGTCAGCTATGACAGGGAAATCAATGATCCTTATCATCTCATCAACAGCTTGTCCTGGAAGGTGGAGAGTGGCAGCACTGTGCTTTACAGAGGCAGCAAAAACAGCTTTACCATGGATGTATTTGAGAATAATAATTATAAAATTACATTGACCATTAAGTATAAAGGAAGTAAAGAAAAAGAAAGACAGGCATATATATTGGTAACAAAAGACGGATACAGGGAGTACAAAGGGGTAGAGACCCTGAAGCCTAATCAGCAGTCCAGCAAAATATATGACAATGCAGTTTATGAGCAGCTGTTTGATAAGAATTTCAAGCTTTCATACAGCGGTTATTATGATAGATTTAATGTCATGTGGTCTATGGATAATCTGAAAAGCAGAATCATGACTGTGGATTTCATAGATTCAGGCAGTTCACTGCATCTCCTAAATGACTTGGATAAGGATGCGGGCATTAGAGCCAATCTGAGTACCTTACTTACCGATAAGGATTTGAGAGGTAAGAAAGTAAGCATAAGATTCTGGGCAAGGAAGATAACCGCTAAGGAAAACATGACTGTCAATGTGAGAGTAGGCAATATCAATTACCCATTCAGCGGTTTTGATCTCCAGTACAAGTGGAAGCAGGTAAGCATGGATTTTGATATACCTAAGGATGCAAAGAACTTTACATTTAGCTTGAAAATAAAACCCGGTGAGGAAATAAAACTGGACGGCTTTATCATAGTATTGGTAGAGTGATATGCTAAAGGGGGTTTATGATTTTGAAGGAGAGCATTGAGGCGGTCATCAGAGATTTCTTCCGGGCCTATGAGATGGGAGACTTGATTGGTATGTATGCATGTCTTACCACTGATTTTCAGAGGAGGGTTCCTCTTAATTACTTCCGGATAAATGATAGATATAAGCAGGATATTGGCTTATTGGACAGCATCGGGAACATAGTCATATCGCCGGATTGGAGAAGTGCCTGTGCGGATGTGGAGATTATATCAAACGACAAGAGAGAAAAAATAGGTATAGTTTTGGAAAAGGATTTTGGACAGTGGCGTATTTTGCCTGATTCAATATTTCAGTAACGGCTTTTAAAGCCGTTATTTTTTTGACGAAAGTTTACGGCCGGTATTGATACATTTTATGCATAAATGTGGACTAACGGGCATTTAATTTATTAAACAAGCATAGGTTTGTTTAATAAATTAGAGGGGGTATTTTATGTTGAAAAAGCCATTGTCTTTGATATTGGTAGTGGTGATGATACTGTCTATGGTATTTTCTCCTGTGTTTGCCGCACCGGATATTAAAGGCTATTTGCCGGAGAACGGAAGGGGAGGCCATGGATATGGTGGTTCCACAGAGGTCATAAGAGATAGGGAAGGAGATTTGACGCCTGAGGATATGATAGGGGTTAGGGAAATAGAAGAAAACCCCTATGGGGCTGTTAAAAGTGAAAAAGCAATAACAGAAGACGAAGATGATGAACAGCAAATGATGACATTGAAGGCTGCTACAGGAGCTTTCAAGTCTCGTGAGTATGGTGAAAGGGCCTACGAGCATGTAGAATACCTGTCAAAGGTAATAGGTGCAAGACCTACAGGCACTGAGAAGGAATATGAAGCAAGAGATTACATAAAGAAAGTATTTGAAGATATTGGATATTCTGTAGAGATACAGGAGTTTCAGAGGAGTATTGGTCCATCGACGGTGGAAGCGGTTGCTACGGAAGAAGATGCAGTTGATGCTGAAGAATCAGCAGTGGATGGGGCATTGGAAGAAGGTACAGTGGAAGAGGCAGGCAAAAATGAGGAAGAAAAGATGGTAGGTGTTGTAGAGGAACATGGGAATGAAGATTTAACGGCAGAAGAGGGGTCAAAGATTGAAGAAACAGCTGAAGAGGTAACTGTAGAAAAGGATGAAGCAAAAACCACCAAAGAAGCTGAAAATGAGAAAACCGTAGCGGAAGCAGTCTATAAAGATGCTCCTATGGTAATCAACCATTACAATGTTATAGCAACAAAGCCCGGTTCTTCCGACAAAGTGGTAATAGTAGGAGCACATTATGATTCTGTGACTGCAGGAACAGGCGCCGATGACAATGCTTCCGGTGTAGGCATCATGTTGGAAGCTGCAGAGATATTGGCCAATATGGATACACCTTACACAATAAAGTTCATAGCTTTTGCTGCAGAAGAAATACGGTTTAGAGGTTCCAAGCATTATGTTGAGAATATGACCGAAGAAGAAATTGAAAATACTATAGCTATGATTAATATAGATTCCTGTATAGGCGGAGATTTTGCCTATGTATATGGAGGATATGCAGATGACCCGGACGGTGGCTGGGTGAGGGATAAGGCTCTTGCCCTGGCTAAGAATCTGGGGTTGGATCTTAAAACCAATCCAGGTCTTAATTCTGATTATCCTGAAGGGACCACTGGGGATTGGAGCGATCATGTATATTTCAGGTTGGCAGGTATACCCTATGCATATTTTGAAGCCACCAATTGGGAAATAGGTGAAAAGGACGGGTATACTCAGACTGTAAAGCATGGAGCCATAATGCATTCAAGAAAAGATAATCTTGACTTCATAGAAAAGGAATTTCATGGAAGGGTAATGGATAGGCTTCATACCTTTGTCACTGTGCTTACAAATCTTCTGCTATATATAGATGAACCTTTGTATCAGGGTATGAAATTAAGCGGCAATCTGGCTTCCATGACAGAAGAAAGGGTATTTGATGTGGCAGTGGACTTTGGATATCTGCCGGATTTGGATGAACTTCAATGGACCTTTGGAGGAATAGACTTTGAAGAGTGGAAGAAGATAGATTATTTATATGGTTCCTTGACAGATGAATCTTTTATAAAATTTGAGGCAGAACCATATCTCGATGGTTCAACGGTAAAGGCGACAATCAAATTCGAGTTGCCTTTTGGCACATTTGATGGTGATAATTGGATTCCTGTAGATACCCTGGATAGAAGGCCTTACCCTAGAACCTATTATCCGAGGCTGCTGGGCACTTATGATCTGACAGTAACAGATGGTGATAAAGATGTTTCCATATCATCACCTATAAAGTTAAATGCCTATGACAGCTATCACACATGGGATGAATTAAAACCTGCCATAGATAAAATCATAAGCAAGGCAGTAGGTGAAAGATATATAGAGTATAAATCTTTAGGAAAAAGCATAGAGGGACGGGATTGTCATTTTGTGATTTTGGCTGAGAGTAAAGCCGCAGTAGAAAAGTATTTGAATGAAATATTGCCTATGGCCTTAGAAGATCCGGCAGAGCTTCAGAGAAGGATAAGTGAAAAAGAGTTGTCGGATTATAAAATCCCTATATGGTTCAATAATATTCACCCCGATGAGGCGCCGGGAACTGATGCTGTGTTGGGATTATTGGAAATGTTGGCTACCAGAAAAGAGGTAGAGTATGAAGACATCGAGATCAATGAAGGCAAGGAGGAAATTCCACGCACAAAGAATACTGTAACATTAAAAGTTTCAGAGTTATTGGACAATTTCATATTCCTGTTTAATTTTACAGTAAATCCTGACGGTAGATACTACAATACTCGTACCAATGTTAACGGTTTTGACCTCAACAGAGATTGCTCCTTCCAAACTCAACCTGAAGCTGTGAATACAATCAAGGCAATAGTAGAATGGAAGCCCTTGACTTTCCTGGATTTCCACGGTCATGTGAAGGAGTTTCTCATTGAGCCTACTACTCCACCGCATGATCCTAACTACGAATATGATTTGCTGGTGCACAGCATGTTGGAACAGGCTTATGTCATGGGTAGAGCAGGCATAGGAAGCACCAGGTACGGGAGCTTCATAGTACCTAGAGAGGATTATTCCAGCGGTTGGGATGATGGCTCTCCTGTATATACTCCAATGTATGCAATGCATCATGGATCATTAGGTCATACTATTGAAATTCCGGATATAAATGAACATTCCTATGATGCTCTTATAGCTTGTGGTTTAGCAGCTGCAAAATTTGCATTGGATAATAAGGATGAACTATACAATAATCAATTGGAGATATTCAGGAGAGGAGTAGAAAACATCGATGCAAAAGACCTGGTGGATAAGGAGTTTGTAGATGGTAATGGAAATATAGTAGGAAGGCCTAGGGGAGACTATGATAATTTCTTCCCAGAATACTATGTGATTCCTGTTGATGTTTCAACGCAGAAGAATGTGTTGGAAGCCCATTTGGTTGCAGATTATCTACTGAGGAACGGTATACTGGTGGATGTTTCGACAGAGGATGTAACCATAGGTGATAGGACATATCCAAAAGGTAGTTATGTAGTCGATATGCATCAAGCCATAAGAGGATATGCCAATGCCATACTCTCCGATGGTTTTGATATATCAACCTTTGACGACATGTATGCAGAGACGGTTATGAATTTCCATGATGTATGGGGATTTGACAGATATGTCATTAGAGAAGAAGGAGTATTCAAAGGAAAAACCAAGAGGATATCAGGGGTATCAATACCAGAAACAGTGATTCCAACTGATTCCGATTACTATATCATAAAGAACAATACCAATGATGCCATAAGAGGAATAAATGAGCTTTTGAGAAAAAAACAGAAGGTCAGCATGATCTTATCCTCCGGAGAAGGTTATGAGGCTGGAGATTTTGTAATAAGCAAAAAAGCACTGTCTATGATAAAGGGGAAGTATTATCTTGAAGTGCTGCCCTATGATGGGGGAAGCCTTGTTAAGGATATTTCAAAGCCCCAGATAGGTCTTGTAGGCAGCGGAAACGTAGAGTTTGTGTTAAGAGAGCTGGGCTTTGATTATTCTACATCACTTTCAAACAGCAATGTAATACTGGCTACAGGCTCCACTAATGTTAAGAGTTATATTGATAAAGGTATACCATATGTAGGTATAGGAATCAGTCCCATAAGGTTTGTTAGAGCCAACGGCATTTTGGCAGTTGACGGCAGAAGTACCGGTTACGAAGGGCTTCTGAAGTCAGAAGTTGCAAAGGATAGTATAATTAACTCTAATTATGAGGAAGAAGAGTATATATTGAATCCTTATGGCAGTGGGTTATATTTCACTGTTGTACCTGATGATGTAAAGGTTCTTGCAAGAGTTACCACCGATGACGATTATTTCAAGGCAGGTTGGTGGCCAAAAAATGAGGAAGTAAAAGGTGCACCTCTGGTTGTCCAGGGTGAATACAATAATACGCCCATAACACTCTTTGCCTTTAACATGGCAAACAAGGGGCAGCCTAAACATTTCTTCAGAATGTTGGCAAATGCAATATTCATGTCATTGCCTTCGGAGACACCTGGAAGCTTTGATATAGTTCTTGAAAATGTTCCTCCAAGCTTCAAGTTGGGTGGAGATGCAAATGTGACAGTGGCTATCACCAACAACACTGATACTCAGAAGAGAGCTTTGTTGATAATTGCATTGTATGATTTAAATGCCAAGACAATGGTAAGTTATGCAGCCAGCTCAGAAACTGTAGCAGCAGGTGTACAGAAAATGTTATCTGCTTCTCTAAGCATACCAAAGACAGGCAAATATATTGTCAAAGCCTTTGTATGGGATAGCTGGGATAATCCTCAGCCCTTGTCAGATGCTTTGGTAGTGCCTGTTGAATAATTGGAAGGGGTTGAAAATTATGAAGAACAACTTTTATAAGCTGTTGTCTATCATCCTCATAACCCTCATGTTGTTTTCAGATGTCATGGTTGTATTTGCTGAAAATAGAGATAATATAGGTATTATTATAAAAAAACATTTAGTAACCGTCCAAGGTGCGACTAATGATGATTTTGCTGATATAACCATACAAGTAATCAGGAATGATGATGGGAAAAGAGTATATATAGATCAGCTGAAAACCAATGAGTCAGGCCAATTCTCTGTCACCATAAACCTTGAGAAAGGCAGTTATAAACTGATAGTTGGATTTACTCATGGAAAAGTACAAAGAGATTTTTCCGTAAGTTATGAAGACAATGAAGGAGGCGGCAGTGGAGGAGGCTCAGGAGGCAATGGAGGAAACAACGGTGGCAGTGGCGGCGGTTCCAGAGGAGGAAGTTATTCAAGAGGAAAGGTTGACGATGTTGCAAAACTTATAGAGAAGACAGAACCACATAAGAAGGCCTTTAGCGATATTGAAAAATTCTATTGGGCAAAGGAAGCCATAGAGGCAGTAGCTGCTAAGGGAATATTATTAGAAACCGCTGATGAGACTTTTTCTCCGGAAGCCAACATTACCCGTGGGGATTTCATAGGTGCTTTGATAAGAGCTTTAGGACTCACTGCAGAAGCCCATGGAAGCTTTATTGATGTTAGTGTAACAGATCCATATTATGAAGATATAAAAATTGCCAGGGCTTTAGGCATTGCAAAAGGAGTAGGAGATGACAGGCTTGATCCTTATTCCTTCATCACTCGTCAGGACATGATGGTTCTAATAGAGAGAGCCTTAAGAATCTCAGGGAAGCTGGAGGACAAAATGGCTGATTTGACATATTTGGATCAGTTTGAAGATAAGGACCAGATATCTGGTTATGCTCGAGAAGCGGTAGCTCTAATGGTGGAGTTGGGATTCATACAAGGTGATGGTAAAAACGTCAATCCCAAGGGATATGTGACGAGGGCTGAAGCGGCAGTAGTTCTTTACAGGATATGTACTTTATTGAATGGGTTGTCAGAAACGATTAAAAATAATTAAATAAAAAAAACCGATGGGTTTATCCCATCGGTTTTTAATGCTTACATTATTCAGCAGGATCGAAAGTTACGAAGTACAATACTACATTGTCTCTTACAATGTATATATTTGCTTTTGCAGATGGTTTTGTGAATTGTGCATAGCCATTTTCAACATCAGTAGCTTTTACTTCATAGTCAGTGCTTACTCCAACTACTGTAATCAAGTCTTTGGCTTTCATTCCATTGTAAGATACTTCTATATTATCTCCATTAACAGTTACTGTGATATCATCTTCAACTATACCGTTGAATTTGCATGTGTAATCACCGAATGTTAATGTGTAAGTTGTATCAGCCAATAAAGCTTCGTCATCCGCTAAGGTTATTACAACTTTTGACTTGTTGTTGTTAGTATCGTTTACTGTAACTGAGCCTTTGTATAATTCAACATTGTCACCGTAAACTATTGTTATATCGTAGCTGCCATCTTCTAAGGCTTTGTAAGGAATAACTTCTATCTTTGTACCATTTACTATATTTACTGTTACATAGTTGCCTACTCTAACAGCATTTGTACCGTCGAAGGAGTATTCAACATCCTTTTCGCCTTCATTTCCAGCAAGGTCTTTTACGCCTGCAACAACTTTGAGAGTGTATACTACTCCATTTTCAAGAATTCTTGAAGGAGTAATTGTTACAATATTATCCTCAAATACTACTTTGCTTGTTGTTATCTTTTGCTCCTTACCATTGTTGTCATAGTAAGTTATCTCATATTTTCCGGCGTAAGCCAGGTCTTCGTTGTAAGTTACTTTAATTTCATCTCTGTATGTTGCTTCAACTTTTTCGATATATGGTACTTCTTCATCTTCAAGATCTGCAACTAATACAAGATCCTTATCATCACCATATTCAACGCCTATGCCGTGTATGCTTTCTACTTTTGATAAATCAACTTTGAATTCTTTGCCAAGTTTCAATGCAGATGCGCTTGTAAGAATCACTTCATTCTTAACTTCCTTGCCGTCTACTTTAGCATAGCTAGCTGTTAAGCCAGTAGCGCTTACTGTACTTAATTTAACTCTGTCGCTGAATATTAGCTTGAAGGATTTTACGGAAGTCTGCTCAAATGAGTCAAGAGTTATCTTGTCTGGAGCATAGCTGTCTCCGTAGAATTCCATTAAGCTGTTTTCACTTGTTGTGTCTAATACATTGCCTGCAACGTCTTTGTATGTTCCGACGAATGCCAGCGTATCTTTGTATTCCTTGTCTTCTAATACCTTTGAATCATCAAAGGAGAATTCGAATGTTGTGTTGTCGTTGTAAGCAACCTTTGCACTCATTGTTTTGCCGGTTTCAACTGTTAATTTTAAATCAGTTATGTTGGCAGGAACTTGCATTGGTTCGCTGAATACTACTTTAACAACTTTGTTGTTCAAAGCTTCGATGCTTTCAACTACTGGAGCTTCTATATCGTTAGCTTTTGATACTCCAACAAATGTTGGCTTTGCATTTACTTCAAATCCAGCTAAGTCTTTCAAACCAGTTATAGTAATCTTATATGTCTTGCCGGCTGTTAAGTCAGAGCCAGTTTTTAAAGTCAATGTCTTAGCGCTGATGGAGTATTTGGCTTCAACTGGTGCGCCTATGTTTCCATCGATGCTGTATTTAGTAATGTCTTGAAGAACTTCCTTGTTCATATCCTTTGTGAATAGAACTTTAATTTCGTTTACATCGCTAGCCCAAACTTTTTCAACCTGAGCTGCTACAACATTCTTAGGACTGAATGTTTTTGCTTTTCCAGTTTCCTTTATTTCATTGCCGTATTCATCTTTGATACCGGAAACTGTTAACTTGTAAGTCTTGGCGTCAAGGTCAGAAACTGTAATTAAAACAGATCTGAAATCTTCTTTGTCTCCAGGTAATTTTTCAACTTTTTCGATTGTTACATCGTTGTTGAAGGAGTAATTGTTTGCATCTAATGCAGTTGATTCGTCAAGTCTGCTGTAGCCTTGTTCTGTAAAGTCAACTTTTACAAGATTCTTTGAGATGAATTCGAAACCTGCAAATGTTGGAGCAGTTTTGTCTTCAGCTTTACCTGAGAATGTAGCTTTGCCTTCTTTAACCATTACGTTAGGTACTACTGCTCTGTCAGCTACATTTTTTACAATTAATTCATATCTTACACCGGTTTTCTGAGCTGCAGTTGTGATTTCAACTGTAGTCTTTGTAGCATCGCTTTCTGTGATGTCTCTTATTGAAAGTATTCCTAATTCTCCGTTTGAACCTGCTTTGATTGTGTAGTTAGCTAAATCAATAGCAGATTCTTTTGATAGCAATTCGCTGAATGTAGCTTCAAGTCTTGTGAATGTTTTTGCGGCAACACCTTCAAGCTTTGGAGCTACTTTGTCAATTTTTGAGAAGAATGATTTGCTAGCTGATTTCAAAACAGCACCGTCAACTGATGCAATGTTTGAAACTTTAATTGTGTATGTTTTCTGAGCTGCAAGACCCTCTGTAACAAGAGTTACTATGTCTTTATCAACTTCAGCTTTAACAATTTTAACACCAGCTATTTCGTAGTTTGCAACATTTGTAGCTGTTACAAAATCAAGAACTTTGTCAAATGTTAATTCAACTCTTTCAGTATCTGTTCCTTCAACTTTTGTTAAGGAAGGAGTTCCAGTTACTTTTGCCAATCCGGCGAAGTTAACTTTTACTTCACCAACTGTTAATGTGTAAACCTTACCAGCTGTCATAGCATCTGTTGTAAGTCTTACTACATTTTCACCGGCAACTATTGCTTCTTTAACAGTTAAGCCTTCGATAGTGTAGAGAGATTTATCTTCAGCTGCTGCATTTACAGCACCGTCAAATGTTACTTCAACTACACTGTTACCAAGAGCTTTTGCAGATTTTACTGCAACTTCTAACTCTGAAACAAGACCATGTGCAGCTGCTACTTCTCTGTCAACTCTACCAGCTTCGATAAGAGCTTCGATAAGCAACTTGCCATCTTTCATTTCAGCCTTGAAAGCTGATACAGTTAATTTTGAAAGAGCATCAATTGTGAAAGGATTTGCTTTTGTTGCATTTAATCCAATTGTTGCTGCAAATTCAATTGTTTCTTCCCAAGCGAAATCTCCTGCTATTTCAGCAGTAGTCTGCTTGTAACCTAATGTTTCAAGCAATACTTTGATGTAGGATTGCTCGTCGATGTTTGCATAAGGATTGAATTTTCCTGTTGTTGGGTCACCTGCGAATCCTATTTGAGGATTTGCTTTGATGTAGGCAAGAACATTCTTACCAGCTTCCCATTTAACATCTTTTGCATCTGCGAAGTTTGCTTCGCCATTGAATGCTAATGCATCCTCATAAAGACCTTTTAACTTTAAGATTGATATAGCGGCTGTGAACCTGTCCATTTGCTTTTGTGTGTATTCAACAGTCACGCCATTGCCGTCACCTTCAAGCATGCCAACTGCGGCAAGAGCTTGAACTTCCGCACTTACTGCCTGATCTGCAAATGCTACTGTTAGCGTAGAGAATGCCATAGCAATTGCAAGAACAAGGGCGATGATTTTCTTACTCATGTTAATTTTTCCTCCTCATGTGGTTTTTTATTTTGTCTTTTAGGACAGTTAACATAATTCTACACGGAAAGCAGATTTCCTTCCTGTGTAATTGAACTGTAATAGATTGTAACACGGCTGTAATGGGGTAATAGTGAAAACGAGGCAAGATTATGTAAATAATATTATGTAAACAAACTTTTGTGTATAAGGTGTTCCAAAGGCTGAAATAGATTTTTTGCTTTAACTAAAAGATGAACTTTTTAATGAGCATTTTTTCAAAAAATAGTTTATGAAAATAGGAGGAAAACAAAAAGGAACAGTTTTTTATTGCTTTATAAATAGTGTTTTGCTATATTATGGTCAAGAGGTGAGCTTCGTGGAGGAGAAATTATTAAAGTTATTTCAGGATTTTTACAATGAGTTTAAAGATTTCAAGGCTGATATGCTAAGCTTCAAGGAAGATATGTTGGGTTTCAAGGATGATATGACAGATTTCAAGGCTGATATGATGAGCTTCAAGGAAGATATGTTGGGTTTCAAGGATGATATGACAGATTTCAAGGCTGATATGCTAAGCTTTAAGGAAGATATGTTGGGCTTCAAGGATGATATGTTGGGTTTCAAGGATGATATGACAGATTTCAGGGCTGATATGATGAGCTTCAAAGATGATATGACAGATTTCAAAACTGATATGATGAGCTTCAAGAAAGGTACCGAGGGAAGATTGGATAGAATAGAGATGAAGCTTGAGGTTATGGATGATAAGCTGTCAGAAGCTTTTGAAGCCATTGAGGCTCATGCAGAAATAAATGAAAGGCAACATAAGGAAATAATGGATGAGCTTAAAGGAGAATTGAATATCGTTCAGCTTGCTGTTAAAAGAACTGCTAAATAACTTATGAGATAGAAATAAAAGCGCAGGTGACTGCGCTTTTATTTTCATAATGTCGGAAATATAAATTTCTTTTTATTTTTCATAAAAGTCTTTCTTACTTATTGGTAACCAGTTCGATTTCATCCATGTCCAAGCTTTGATTGTTCATATCCTTTATAGATGATTTGCCTGCACTGGTCAGTTTGATTTTGACTACATCATCTTTTCTTAAAGCATTTCTTAAGTTAATCTTGATGGTTCTGTCGTATACTTCAATGGAGTCAGAAGAACTCTTTGTGTAATAGGCTCCGGATATTTCGAAACAGTTCATGTTGATATTGGTATTCTTAAATGGCTTGTTAGCTATCAATGTTATTACCTTGTTGTCATAGCTTATGGATTGAGCCATTATTTCAAAAGGTGACAGTTCTACATCGCTTCCGGTGAATTCGATTTTACGGCTGTCTGAGTCAAGGGCCAAGCCTTGCAGGTCCGTAATATTTGAACTTAGAGTCATAGTATAGTCATAATCTGAGGTCAAGGCTCCATTGGCTGAGTTCAGATAAACTGTAGCAGTTTTCTTGTCATCAGAAAGCACAACTCCTGATACAACTATTGATGGTCCTCCACTGGTTGTTCTTTTAATGGTGAATCCGGATGATGCTGATGGAAGTTTAACTGGTTCAGTAAAGGTCACCATTACTGTGTACTTATCTATTGCTATAACATCTTCAAGCTGCGGAGCCTGATTCTTTGTAGAGGTACCTTCAAATTCTACATATGAATAACTTCCTGAAGTCACTATGGAGTTGTAACCTGCCGCATCTTTGATGCCACTTTTTACGGATATCTTATAATCGGTATCATCCTTTAAAGGAGTACTGGAGTTTAAGTATAAGGTAGCGGATGTAGTTATTTCATCAGTTTTTACAGATGTATCTGTTATTCTTATTCCGTTGATGTTGAACTGGGACGGACTTATACCTCTTACCGGCTCAGAGAAAGTTACTTCTACAGCTGTGCTGTTTACAGCGTAGGCATTTGTTATATATGGAGCTTCATTTTTCTGGTTTGTTCCGGCAAAAGCCTTAATATTAGCTTCACCGTTTTCATTAAGCCTGTCTAAGTTTGATACTCTTACTTCATATATTCTGCCGGCTTTAAATAATTCAGGATTGTTAGAATCATCAGTCTTGAATTGGACTCTTACTGTAGATTTATCTGCAGAGAAATACTTCTGATATTCTAATCCTTTTGGTCTATCGTAGTTTTTGCCGTCTTCAGTCAATATTGATATTTCAAGATTTTTCAGTTCTTCATCAGTCAGTTCATTATCGAAGAATATGTCTATGGTGCTCATGTCCAAGGCGTTCATGGCTTGGAGATTCAGGTTTCCTGGGTCTGATCCGCCATAGCCGATGAAGTATTTTTTGGCAACCTTATCTTCTGTTCCTATGGCTTGACCTGATAGGTCAGTAACATTATTTACCTTTATGCTGTATACTTTGCCACTTTCCTGAGGTTTGGTCAAAAGTGTTACTGTCTTTCCTGTGTTATCCATATCCAAGGTGGCTTTAGCTGCATATCCAAGACTGCTATCGAGTTCATAATTGAATACATCTTCAGCGGTTTCTTTATTAACTCTTTTATTGAAGGTTATAATTATAGAATTTTTACCGCTTTTTACTTTGTAGGTCAATGGAGTCGTATCCTTTGCTTTTCCACTGAAATAGGTTGTGAAATAATCCATGTTGTTGCCATATGCATCTTGGATATTGTTGATTTCTAATCTGTATTTTTTACCAACGGTTTGATCTTCTGTAATAAGAGTTACTATTTTTCCACTTCCATCTAATATAGCACGTGTCACTTTTATATCATTATCTATCAAATAGTTTTCGACGTTTTCTGCGGAGGTCTTATCAAGTTTCCTGTCAAATTTAACTTCTAATTCGTTGCTTGATATTGTTACCACTGATATTGTTGAGCGTGATGAGCCAGAGCCGGCTCCCGTAAAGCTTGTTGTCACATCATACATAACATTGCCTGCCAAGTCTGCTATATTCCTAATTGTCATTCTGTATGCTGCACCTGGAGTCTGCTCTGATGTAATCAATGTAACTGTATTACTTTCTTCATCCAGTATGGCTTGTATGATGCTTATGGCATTTCCTTCAACTATATAGTTTTCTACTCTTTCGGCAGTTATTTTGTTCAAAGGTTCACTGAATTTTACCAGAACACTGCTGATGCTTTCAGATTTTGCCTGGAGAACATATGGTTTTGTCATGTCTTTAGGCATACCTCTGAAATCTTTTCCAGTTATTGGTTCCATGGTGTTTCCTGATATGTCTTTTATATTGCTGACAGAAAGCCAATATCTATAACCCTCTTTTTGAGGTGCAGTGGTTAGAGTAACAATTTTGCCCGAAGAGTCTAGTTCTGCACTATATACAGGAAGATCATTTTCTATTAAATAGTTGCTTACATCTTCTGCATAAGATTTTTGAACTTCTTCATTAAATATTATTTTTATAATATTGTTGCTTACGATTTCTACTGTAGCTTTAGGTCTTTCTGTATCTTTAGGAAGAGATACATATTTCACATTGTAATTTTTGATTGCCATGCCGTTTACAGGAGTATTCATGTTTATAGACAGCTCATAGGCAGCAAAGGGAGTTACATCGGCAGTGGTTATATAAGCCTTGTTGTTGATCATAGCTACATCTGTCACATTTACTTCTTTATTTCCATTTTCAGAATGTATGCTTATGTCATCGGTAGTGATAGGAATTTCCTGATCCAGCTCAAGTACAAGCCTATTGTTGGATATTCTATCAAAGGATACTACCTTAACAGGTGTTATGTCGATTTCAAAACCTGCGGCTACAACCTTCTTTTCGTCTAATATGCCCTTTTCTACCATAAGAGTAATAAGCCTTTTTGTTTCGCCCTTTGGTTTTGTGTTAAGGGTGCTGTATATGGCTTTCGCCACATCATCTACTGTAAAGCTTGTCATTTTGCTCATGCTGGAAGCGCTTGATATTAATTTTATGCTTTCAGCAAATTTCAATGTATCATCATATGTAAAATCCAAATCCTGCTTATAGCCTAGGGTTTCCAGCATGACTTTATAAAAGGCTTTGGCATCGATTTCTTTATTGGGCAAAAATTTTCCTTCAGAGTTGCCAATCCAGCCAAGATCAGGGTTGTCCTTTGCATAGGCAAGGTAGTTTCTTCCTACTACCCACTTTAGATCATTAGCATCTGCGAAGTTATTTTCGCTATTGTAGGTTAGAGCTTCTCCTTCTAAACCTTTGATCCTCAAAAATATTATGAGGGATGTAAGCCTAGAGGGAGTTGTGGACAGATATTCAGAGGTAACACCTGAATCAGCATCAGAGCCAATTAATATGCCTAACGCTTCACAGGCTTTTGCTTCTTTGCTTATGGTGTCTGCGTAGCTATTGATGGATAGTATGCTTCCTGAAAAAAGTACTATTGCCATCAATAGCGCTGTCAATTTTAATTTTTTCATCTTTTTCCTCCTCCATTGTCGAATTTAAGAACTTTTCTCCTGGAAACATCGTCAAAAACTATATAACTTTCTATCATTTAGTATATATGTAAACCAGCCTTGGGGCAACTCTTTAATTTTGACGAAACAAAAATGTAAAAGTTGTAGTTATTGGAAAAGAAAGAAGGAAAAGTGGAAGGTGAGGGAGAATAAATATATAGTTGAGCTATGAACTATGAGTTATGATGCTATAGGGTATTCCTATGGGGGTGGTCACTGGCTACTGGTCGTTAGTCTTTGGTCTCTATTTTTGAACTGGGTATGGGGCCTATGCTAAGTCATTGAAGGGTACCTGGAATAACTGAGGCCAGTGGACAGAAGCCAGAATCAAGGCTAAACATTTGTCTTTGTGGAAGGACGGTATAGGAATATCAAAAAAAGCAACGCAGTAGGAGGAAGAATTAGTTATACACGAAATTTGTAACTTGAAACTCGAAAACCGCAACCAAAAAAACATAGGAGGGATTATTTTCATGTACAAGAAGATGGCAGCAGTATTAACAGCAGCAACGATTTTTTTAAGCACTGTATCAATGGCATATGCGGATACTCCTTTTAAAGATATCGAAAATAACTGGGCAAAAACCCATATTATAAGTGTTTATGATAAAGGATTGATGACAGGACTTGCAAAGGACAGCTTCAGTCCTGATGTGGTAGTTACCAAGTATTCCGCTATAAAGTCTGTTGCCAAAATGATGGGCACAGATATCATGGATTTAGATAGTATCGTAGCAAAGCATAAGAGCGTATTAGATAAATATAATGTACCATCGGATTATAGAAAAGAAGTGGCTTATGCCCTTGAAAAGCAGTTGCTTCAGAGTGAGTTTGACTTAAGTCAAATGAGCGCCACGCCTAATGCGACTAAACTGGATATATGCATATATTTAGGAAGAGCTTTGGGAGTTAATGACGAAAACTCAAAAAATTTGCCGGTTCTTATTTACAAGGATGCTCTTCAAATTCCATCTTTGTATCATAAATATGTTGCATACATGATCAAGATAGGTGCCATAGATAGCAAAGGTGATCAAGAGGGAAAATTTAATCCTAGCAATCCGGCAACCCGTGCCATGTTTGCAAAAATGATTGATATTGCAAGCAATGAATATGTGAAAACAAATGTAAGCACAGATACTTCCGGTTCATCTGAAGAGAATATTGATAATCAGAATACAGGCACAGCCATAAATGAAACCCCTTCAGTGACTGGCAACAACGGACAGGCTGGCGTCGCACCTACTGACAACACCATATCTGATGACAATAATACAGGAGTTGAGAAGACTGACAGGGGGATTATAGATACCATTACATATAAGAGAGGTTCTCAACCTAAAATACTGCTTGAAAATGAAAACAAGGAAATGGTGGAATATACCATACCTGAAGATTTGATGAGGGAAAATATTATCATCGATGGTCAGCTTTCTGATGTGTATTCATTGAGGCCTGGACAATATGTCGAAATAAGGGCTCTATCGGGAGTCATAGATAGAATTTCTACCATAGATGTATCAATGCCTGTGAATACGACAGCAATCATTAAGGAAATAGATGGGCTAAACGGCATTATGTATGTGTATGTGAATGATAAGGAAGGAATAAGCAAAGAGAAAAAGGTATACATCCATAATGTAAAAGTAACAGATTTGTCTTTAAACACCCTTACAGCAAATGCATTGTCTCCGGGGCAAATAATCAACCTTATAGGAACAGAGGATTTGGAAGCTATAACAGCCCAGATAGTGATAATCAATCAGTAAAATCCATATAAAATTGAAACCTCTGTAGTTAATACTGCAGAGGTTTTATTTTCCTTTAAAAAAGTATACTATATATATTAAGAAACGGTTCACATTGGCTATTCAGAAAACGTGATATTAAGACGATAGAAATTCAGGAGGGATATCTATGGATTATAGGAGGAGATATGAGGAATGGCTGAATGGAGAATATTTTGATGAAGCTACCAAAAAAGAGTTAAGGGATATCATAAATGATGAAAAGGAAATAGAAGATCGTTTTTATAAAGATTTGCACTTCGGTACAGGAGGTCTTAGAGGAATAATAGGAGCAGGTACCAACAGGATGAACAAGTATACTGTTGCAAAAGCTACCAAGGGTCTTGCCAATTATATATTGAAACAGGAGGAAAATGAGCCATCGGTGGTAATAGCTCATGATTCCAGACATTTTTCAAGGGAGTTTGCCAGAGAAGCCGCAGCAGTACTGTTGTCCAGCGGGATAAAGGTATATCTTTTCGAAGATTTAAGGCCAACGCCGGAGCTGTCCTTTGCGGTTAGAGAGACAAAATCCACGGCAGGCATAGTAATAACTGCCAGCCATAATCCTCCCGAATACAATGGATACAAGGTTTATTGGAAAGATGGAGGGCAGATTGTATCACCGGTAGCAGAGGAGCTTATGGATGAAATCAACAGCATATCTGATTTTTCAGGGATACAATGCCTTGATGGTTGTTCATTGGAGGATTTTCATAATTTTCATATGATAGGGGAAGAGCTAGACAGGAAGTATTTTGACAAAGTGAAATCATTGAGCCTGAATCCAGAAGTAATAAAAGAAGTCAAGGATATTGCAATAGTGTATACTCCTCTCCATGGTTCAGGAAATATGCCTGTAAGAAGAGTATTGAAAGAGATGGGATTTGAGAATGTACATGTGGTACCGGAGCAGGAGAAGCCTGATGGATCCTTCCCTACAGTGGAATATCCCAACCCTGAGGAGGAAGAAAGCTTCAACCTTGCATTGAAGTTGGCAAAAAAGGTAGATGCTGATTTGATTTTGGCAACGGATCCGGATTGTGACAGGGTAGGTGTAATGGTAAAAAAAGCAGAAGATGAATACTATAAACTTTCCGGCAACCAGACAGGGGTTTTATTGGCCCATTATATTTTCAGTTCTCTTAAGAAAAAAGGTATGTTGAAGAAGGACAGCTTTTTCGTAGATACCATAGTAACGGGAAGAATGACGGAGAAGATTGCTTCCAGTTATGGCATAGAAACCATATCCACCTTGACAGGATTCAAGTATATAGCCCAGCAGATAAAGGAACTAGGGGACAAGGGCGGAAGAAGTTTTGTGTTTGGTTATGAGGAAAGCTATGGATATCTTACTGGGAACTTTGTAAGAGATAAGGATGCAGTTATAGCTTCCATGCTCATATCTGAAATGGCAGCCTTCTATAAAAAGCAGGGCATGACCCTTTATGATGCTTTGATGAAGCTTTATGAAGAATATGGCTATCATAGAGAGGAGCTTTTGTCAATTGTGTTAAAAGGTAAGGAAGGAGCCATGGCCATAACCAATATGATGGATGTCATGAGGAATAACCCTCCAAAATCCATAGCAGGTATGAAGGTTTGTGAAATGAGAGATTACCTGACTTATGAAGGACCTGTAAAACTCCCCAAAGATAATGTACTGTATTTTGTACTTGAAGGCAATGATTGGTTTGCCATGAGACCTTCAGGTACAGAGCCTAAACTTAAGATTTATATTGGAGTTTCAGATCTTTCGCTGAAAGCAGCGGAGGATAAGGCAAAGATGTTGATGGCTGGGATAAAGAGTATGCTGGGATATTAATCAGAATACTGTAAAGTATTTTTATTATGGAAAATACCATAAAAATAAAGGATAAATGAAAAATTTATTGAATATATATATGGCTCATATAGATGTAAAATCTATTGAGATATATGTTTAAATACAGACTTATGTATAATATATACTTTTAGGAGGTAATCAAATGGAAAAAGCTATTATCAGATTAAGGATGAGCGCCCATGATGCCCATTACGGCGGAAATCTTGTAGATGGTGCAAGAATGCTGGGACTTTTTGGAGACGTGGCTACAGAGCTATTGATTAGAAATGATGGAGATGAAGGTCTTTTCTGTGCCTATGACAGTGTAGAGTTCTTAGCTCCTGTATATGCCGGTGATTACATAGAAGCAGAGGGATATATTGAAAAAGTAGGCAATACTTCAAGGAAAATGAAGTTTGAAGCCAGAAAGGTTATTCAGTCAAGACCAGATATAAATGATTCAGCTGCAGAAGTTTTAGAGACCCCTATAGTTGTCTGCAGGGCCAGCGGAACTTGTGTTGTGCCAAAGGACAAACAAAGGAAATAACATTATCTAATGTTCAGATGGATATATTTTTTCTGGACTGAGAATATGTAATTATTATAGGAGGTACAAAAAATGGATAAACTTATAATAACAGCTGCCTTAACCGGGGCAGAGGTTACCAGAGAACAACAGCCAAATCTGCCCATCACGCCGGATGAAATAGCAGAAGCTGCTTATGAGGCATATAAAGCAGGAGCAGCTATGGTTCATGTTCATGCGAGAAAATCAGACGGTACACCTACCCAGGATAAGGAAGTATATAGAGAAATCAAGGAAAAGATTGCAGCAAAGTGCAATATAATTTTCCAGCCATCTACCGGTGGTGCTGTATGGCATACTGCAGAGGAAAGAATACAACCTGTGCTTTTGAAGCCGGAAATGGCATCCTTGACTGCAGGTACTTGCAACTTCGGATCTGATGTATTCATGAATACAGAGGAATACATGGAAAAATTTGCAAAGACCATGCTGGAGAATGGTGTAAAGCCCGAGATAGAGATATTCGAAAGAGGAATGATCGACAACGCATTAAGATTGGTTAAGAAGGGACTTTTGAAGACTCCACTACATTTTGACTTTGTAATGGGTGTTCCAGGAGCCATCATGGGAGAGCCTAGAGATTTAATGTATTTAGTGAACAGCATACCTCAAGGCAGCACATGGACTGTAGCAGGAATAGGAAGGTATGAACTTCCATTGGCAGTTATGGCCATTGTAATGGGTGGACATGTGAGAGTAGGTTTTGAAGACAACATATATTACAGCAAGGGAGTATTAGCAGAATCCAATGCCCAGCTGGTAGCAAGAATCGCAAGGATAGCAAAAGAATGCGGAAGAGAAGTTGCTACACCAGATGAAGCAAGGGAAATTTTGGGATTAACCAAAAAGTAGAAGGATGTAAAGAAAAATTGTAGAAATAATAAGGAAGGGGGGATATGGAATGGTATTTGATTCAAATATCAGCATCTCGGTGAGATGCAATAAGTGCGGCAAATCTATTATTGAAGACATGAGTTTTTTTCAAATGAAAAATGGGAAGCAAGTTTGCATAAAGTGTGAATGCGGAGAGGTGGCAGCGAAGGTTAAAAGCCGCGATTTCAAAACCTTCCATGTGCTTATCCCTTGCCTTATTTGCGGTAAGGATCATAAATTCATTTATACATGGAAATCACTACCTTCGGAAAAAGTTAAAATTTTAAGCTGCCCCTCAAGTTTCTGTGACATAGCCTTCATAGGTGGTCAAGAACCCATAAGAAACTTAACTGCAAAGAGGGAAAAAGACATGCAGGAACTAATAGAAGCATTGAGTAATATGTAAACGTGTTGTGAGTTATGGGATTTGGATTGCCAGTGATAGAGTGTTACCGTTAGGTCAGGCTCTGGTCTGCCAGCTACTAGCGACCGAAGCCTGATCAAACGGGAAAGTATTATGATATCATAGCTCATAGTTCATAGTTCATAACTCATGGCTCAAATATATGGAGGTAATTATTATATGAAGCTTTTCATTGATACCGCAAATGTGGAGGAGATCAGAAGAGCTAATGAAATGGGCATAATTTCTGGTGTAACTACGAACCCTTCACTGATTGCAAAGGAAGGAAGGGATTTTAAACAAGTTGTGGCTGAAATAGCCGAAATTGTAGATGGTCCCATCAGTGCTGAAGTCATAAGCATGAAAGCCGAGGAGATGGTGCCGGAGGCTATTGAACTATCAAAGATACACGAAAACATTGTAATAAAGATACCCATGTGTGAAGAAGGCTTAAAAGCCGTAAAGATACTTAAGAATGAGGGAATAAAAACCAATGTAACTCTGATATTTTCGGTTAACCAGGCGCTGTTGGCTGCCAGAGCAGGAGCTTCCTATGTAAGCCCATTTGCCGGAAGGGTTGATGATGTAGGACAAAATGGCATGGATATTATCAGGGATATTGCAAAGGTTTTTCATATATATCAGATGAATTGTGAAATAATAGCCGCCAGCATAAGACACCCAATGCATGTTACCGAAGCTGCGCTGGCAGGAGCTCATATCAGCACAGTACCTTTCGATGTAATCAAAAAGATGATTTCACATCCTCTCACAGATATAGGTATAAATAAATTCTTAGCAGATTGGGAAAAGTTGAACGAGAGTTTAAAAAGAGGGAGATAAAAAAACTCCCTCAATATGTCATTTTTGATTATAATAGTTAAAGGAGGTTTCAATCTTGATAGATAGAGATTTGGCTTTAGGTCTTGTTAGAGTTACAGAAGTAGCAGCCATAGCAAGTGCACGATGGATGGGAAGAGGCGATAAAAATGCCGCTGATCAGGCAGCAGTAGATGGCATGAGAAAGATGTTCGATACGCTGAACATCGATGGCGTAGTGGTAATCGGAGAAGGAGAAATGGATGAGGCCCCAATGCTGTACATAGGAGAAGAATTGGGAAGAAGAGGTCCCGATGATGTAAAGGTGGATATTGCGGTTGATCCTTTAGATGGAACAAACTCAGTGGCTAAAGGTTTGCCAAATGCTATTTCTGTCATAGCCGTTGCAGAAAGAGGCTGTTTGCTTCATGCTCCGGATATGTACATGGATAAGATAGCCGTAGGACCAAAAGCCAAAGGAGTAATCGACATCAATGCACCGGTGGAGCAGAACCTGAGAAATATAGCAAAAGCCTTAAATAAGGATATTAAAGAGGTCACTGTCACCATGCTGGATAGAGAAAGACATGAGGACTTGGTGAAGGAAATAAGAAGGATAGGTTGCCGTATAAAGTTATTCAGAGATGGTGACGTAGCAGCAGCCATTGCCACCTGCTTTGAAAAAACTGGTGTAGATGTGCTCATGGGTATAGGCGGAGCACCGGAAGGAGTAATAGCAGCCGCAGCATTAAAATGCATGGGCGGTGAATTCCAAGGCAGATTATATCCTATGACTGATGAGGAAAGAGAAAGATGCAAAACCATGGGTATATGCGATATAAACAAAGTTCTTTATCTTGACGATTTAGTAAAAGGGGACGATGTATTCTTCGCTGCAACAGGCATATCCGACGGAGAATTGTTGAAGGGAGTTCTTTTCTTAGAAAACAATGTTGCAGTTACCGATTCTGTAGTAATGAGATCAAAGACAGGTACCATAAGATTTGTAGAGGCTACTCATAATCTTTCTAAGAAACCTCAATATATCAAGTATGCATAAGTGTGAGAAATAATTGTCATATCATTTAAAGGAGGTGATTTATTGGAGGAATTAATGAAAAAGAATCTTACTGAGCTTAGGGAAATGGCTAAGGCAATGGGCATTAAGAGCTACTATAAGCTGAAGAAGGAAGAACTTGTAAAAGAAATACTGAACATGATAGAAGCTGCAAGAGTAGCCCAAGGAATCCCTAAGGCAGAAGATAAGACATTAGAAGAAGTAAAAGAAGCAAAAGAGGTATACGAGGCAAAAGAAACGAAAGAAAAACAAACTGAGATTCCCCAAGAAATTAAAGAGACAAAGCCTGCAGCAGAAGAAAAGCAAACCGCTGAGGAGGAAGAAAAGGCTCAAGAAGAGGATAAGGCTTTAAGCGAAGAAGAAAGGAAGTTTCTGGAATTTAAGGATGTGGAAAAGGGCGGAAGAGCTGACGGCATACTGGAAGTACATCCAGAAGGCTTTGGCTTCCTGAGGTCTGATAACTATCAATCTGGAGACAGAGATATATACATCTCTCCTTCGCAGATCAGAAGGTTTAATCTGAGAACAGGGGATAGAATTACAGGTATAACGAGAGCTGCTAAGGAAGGCGAGAAATTCCAAGCATTGCTTTATGTACAGGGCGTAAACGGAGATGATCCGGAAACGGTTATTAAGAGGCCAGATTTTGAAGATTTGACCCCCATATATCCTAAGGAAAAGTTGGTTATGGAATGTGACCCAAAGGACCTTTCTACAAGACTGATCGATTTATTGGCACCGATTGGAAAGGGTCAAAGAGGAATGATTGTTTCCCCACCTAAAGCAGGAAAGACAATTCTTTTGAAAAAAATCGCCAATAGCATAACAACAAATTATCCCGATATAGAATTGATTGTGCTTTTGATAGACGAGAGACCGGAAGAAGTTACAGATATGAAGAGATCTATCAAGGGAGATGTTATATACTCTACCTTTGATGAGATGCCTGAGCACCATTGCAAAGTGGCTGAGATTGTTCTGGAAAGAGCCAAGAGGCTTGTTGAGCAGAAAAAGGATGTAGTTGTGCTTTTAGATAGCATAACAAGGCTTGCAAGAGCGTATAATCTCACTATTGCACCTACAGGCAGAACCCTATCCGGAGGTTTGGACCCAGGAGCATTATATAAGCCTAAGAAGTTCTTCGGTGCAGCTAGAAACATTGAAGAAGGCGGCAGTCTCACCATATTGGCAACAGCTTTGGTAGATACGGGAAGTAGAATGGATGATGTGATATATGAAGAATTCAAGGGTACGGGCAATATGGAAATTCACTTGGATAGAAGACTATCGGAGAAGAGAATATTCCCAGCTATAGATATGAATAAGTCGGGAACAAGAAGAGAAGAGGATCTTCTGACTCCAAAGGAATACGAAAGTGTACTCAGCATGAGAAAGTCCTTAAGCAGCGGTAACACAGCAGAAGTAGCAGATTCGATAATCAACTTCATGCAAAGAACAAAGACCAATGAAGAATTTGTAGAGTTTATCAGAAAGCAACTTATGAGATAACCAAGCATTGGGTATTCCTATGGGTCATAGTATGAGTCACGAACCCCGGATTCCGTGTCAAAATATGTAATCAATACAAAAGGCTTGCAAATTGGCTAAAAATATATTTGCCATAGTATATATATTATGCTATAATGTAAAAGTTGAAATTCGTAAATAATACAATTGATATAGTTCATCAGAAAGAGGTGAGTAATGTGAAAGAGGGCATTCATCCTAATTACGGTGAAGCAGTTGTAAGATGTGCTTGTGGTGAGACTTTTACAACAGGTTCTGTTAAAAAAGAAATAAAGGTTGAAATTTGTTCAAAATGTCACCCATTCTTTACTGGAAAACAGAAGTTTGTTGATACCGGTGGTAGAGTTGATAGATTTAAGAAGAAATATAATCTTAATGAGGAACAGACAGAAGAATAAGAATATGAGGTTAGAGTATCAGCTTTAACCTCAATTTTTTTTAAACTGAGACATCGGTGACGGTTCTTAGTGTCTCACTTTTTAGTGAGACATCAGGGACGGTTCTTAGTGTCTCACTTTGGAGGGAAACAAATGAGCAAACTATACTTCCGGTATGGAGCAATGAACAGCGGCAAATCCACCAATTTGCTTCAGGTTGCCCACAACTATGAAGAAAGGGGCATGAGAGTTCTTATACTAAAGCCCATGACGGATACAAAGGGAGGAGATTTGCTGGTATCAAGGCTGGGCGTGACACGAAAGGCAGACTATCTAATACATAAGGATGATAATATTTATGATCTCATTGATGAATGGATAAAAAACAATGGACAGCTTCACTGTCTGTTGGTAGATGAGGTGCAGTTTCTGAAGGCCTATCAAATAGATCAGCTTTTCATGATCGCTTGCCAATTGGACATACCTGTCATATGTTACGGTCTCAGGACAGATTTTCGAATGGAAGGCTTTGAAGGCAGCGCCAGACTTCTGCTTCTGGCTCATAGCATAGAAGAATTGAAAACCATATGCAAATGCGGCAAAAAGGCTATGTTAAACGGAAGAAAGATAAACGGCAAATTTGTTTTCGAAGGTGAGCAGGTAGCCATAGAAAGCGTAGGAAACATAGACTATGAATCCCTTTGTCCCAAATGTTATTTTAAATATAAAAAAGAAGCCATGGAATCACAGGATTAATTATCAAGGGTAAGGCAATCGCCTTACTTTTTTTCTTACTTTTTAAAATCCTGCTATAGATGAGGAGGGGATTTACTTCTATATGATATAATGATAAGTAATATATTTTGGATTTAATGGCTTATTTTGATAAAGGGGAATAATGTATGGCAAAAATTCTAATTGTGGAAGATGACAAGTCTATAAATGATTTAATAGCAATGAACCTTTCCATCATTGGATATGAGTGCGAAAAGGCATTTGATGGTAATGCGGCTGCAGAAATGATTAAGAATAGCAGATATGACTTGATATTACTTGATATTATGCTTCCGGGAATTAGCGGTATTGATTTATTGAAACAAAACACATGTGAAAATACCAAAGTAATCTTAATCACCGCAAAGGGAGGATTAAATGATAAGTTGGAGGCTTTTAACCTTGGAGCTTTTGATTATATAGTGAAACCTTTTGAGATGTTAGAGCTAATCGCAAGAGTTAAGGTTGCATTGAAAAATTATGATGTTCAAGAAACCATAAAAATCAAAGATGTAGAGATAAGGCTTAAAGAACACAAAGTATTGAAATCAGGCCAAGAGGTTGATTTAACCATTCTGGAATATAACTTATTGGAAACCCTTGTCATTAATAAGAATATAGCTTTATCCAGAGAAAAGTTGTTAGAAGTTGTTTGGGGCTATGATTTTGAAGGGGATACCAGAACAGTTGACGTTCATATCATGAAGATTCGTAAAAAGCTAGGTTTTGATGATGTGATCAAAACTGTTTATAAAATGGGATATAGATTTGAGGTAGGCAGATGAAGATAAAGTATAAGTTAATCTTAATAACAGTATTATTCTTTATAGTCACAATAAACATTGTGGCTGGTATTGCCATAAATCAATATAATGCATTGTTTATCCAGAGAGAAATAAAGGCAGCAAAAAATGAAATGAATTTCATCATAAGCAGCATTGAAAATTATGCAAAAGATTTGCAGGCAAGAGGCGGAATCTATAATAAGGATACTTTGATTTTGATTATTGAGATCTACAAAAAATATTATATTAATCAGGATATTAGCTTAGACTATAGCGATGATAATA